>Ga0326727_10003850_pt1 | contig 46806 bp, 35 predicted proteins | sample MB2enrmetagenome_FD_207643 | JGI IMG/M metagenome (GOLD analysis project Ga0326727, IMG submission 207643) | Lab enriched peat soil microbial communities from McLean, Ithaca, NY, United States - MB29MY | ecosystem: Environmental > Terrestrial > Soil > Wetlands > Peat | place: USA: New York... | reverse complement strand
GTTTTGTTAGGCGCTCTAAATCGCTTCGCACAGATGTCAGCCCTGCATCGGCAAACTTGTCGGTAGTGCGACCACAAACCACTCCGCAGTGGTCAGCTTTCTGGGCTTGGTTCTCGGATGGAATTCATTGCACACCAACGAGTATGTGTTCACCCATTGCACGGAATGCAACGTGCCGCTTCGTCGGGTGGACCGAGCCGAGGCGCTCGGACAGGTGCCATCGGACATCGCCGAGAGCAACACGGGGTTCTGGAGGTGTCCGCGGTGCGACAAGACCTTCTGGCGGGGTAGTCACGTGCGAGACAGTCTTCAATGGCTGGAGAGGGGTGGCTGGCCGATGGGAACGCGCCTCCCGCATGACCGTTTTGGGTCGTAGGGATTGCCTCTCATTCGCGGTTGGCCGCCTCGTTGCGATATTGGCACACTGTATGCACTTGAGGATTCCGCATGTCAGCCGACTGTCCATCATCCGGTACTGGGACTTCCACGTCCGGCCAGTCCACCCCGACCCCGCAAGGTGTCCTACTCGCCATTGACGACGACACGGAACTCCTGACCAGCATCCGCCGGTTGTTGATCCGCGAAGGTTGGGTGGTGTTGACCGCCTCCGACCCGAGCGAAGGTCTGCTGTCGTACCAGGAACATTGGCAGGGAATCTCGCTGGTGCTGCTAGACTACTACATGCCCGGTCTCCGTGGCGACGAAGTCTGGGAACGCCTGCACCGAATCAATCCGGAGGTGCGCATCCTTTGGATGAGCGCCTCGGACGACTACATCCCACACAGGATGCTCAACAGCGGACAAAGCGCTTTCGTCCAAAAACCGGCCACGCGGAAGGAACTCCTCCGGTGGATCCGCGAGACATTGGATCACCACGACCAGCCGGGCCGTTCGTCTGGCGAACAATCGGCCTGACAGCATCCACGCGGGCGCGCTTCATTTTGCGTCGTCACCTTTCTCAGTCGGGAACCCCTTGGCGATCCAATCCTGTGAAAACCGGTTGGGCAGGTACAAGACCTTGAGATTCTTGAATCCCAATTCTTGCACGGCGTGAAATGCCGGGCGGATGTTGGGACACTGTTTCCAAGGACAGCAACCACAGTAGAGAACAACCTGTCTCTCCGGTGGTAGATCCTGCACCTCGCGCATGAGGGCCTGGATGCCTTCTGGCTTCGATGTCGGCCCTATGAATTTCGATCCTGCGATGTGAGCGCCTTGGAAGGGCAGAGAGTAGCCCACATACAGCAACAGCGGTTTTTCGCCCGTGGTCCCCGAAAGGGATTTTGCGAGGTCTTCGGGTTTCAGGAGATCGTTGGCTTGCCACGGGTCAGGTTGGTCAGACTGCCCACCCCAGCCCAAGTGACCGCCCCAACAGCAGGCCAGCGCGGTCGCGACCACTATCGTCGAGAGTCGACGGACCGAAGTTGTCGCCAGCGTCGCTTGCTTTGTCTTCATGTTGTCGCCTCCTGCTTTGGCTCACGGAAACGCCTTGTTCAGCAGGACCGAGAGACGGAGGCCGGCCCTCATGAGTTGTGTTTCCACGACGTCCCGGTTTTCCGCCACATATTGTGGCCCCAGGTTGACCGGGGTGCTCTGAATCGGAACCCCCGCATAGGCATGTGCAACGGCTTGCTGATGGGATTCCCACGCCCAGTCGGCAACCGAACCGCCCGACCATTCCTTCGCTTCCGCCGGGGTGATCTTGGAGTTCAACTGGTCGGCGTACTGCACGGCGTCCTCCCCACCAAGGTACTGCCGAATCAGCAAGGTGTCCCAAGCGCTGTGTAGGTTGGCCGGTTGGGACTCTGACAGGAAGGTGATCTTCACCAAGTTGCCCCCTTTGTCGTGGTTGCGCTCTGTGCAATGGAGCGGCTGATGCATGTCCCCGACGAAATGCACGACGAACCGCAACGCCTCGGCTTTGCTGACCGTCGTGGCGTTGGTGTCTGCCAGGACGGCGGCGAAATGTTCGGTTTGCGCCACCACGCATTGCCCGGTCTGGCAATCACGGCTCGGATCATAACTGGCAGCCTCGAATGGAATATCCACATAGTGCCAGGGCGCGGTCTCAGGGCGATCGCGTCGGATGTTATCGGGCCAACTGGCGACCGAGGTGTCGGAAATCTTCAGGTCAGGTCCCAACAGTTGGGTGATCCCAGCCTTTGCCTTGTCCGTGAGGTGCTGTTCCGCGATGCGGGCGACAATGATATGACCCTCCCACCCCCATGCTCCAGCCCGGCCCACCGCGACCGATAGGAACAGCCCAACGGCAATCATCGTCCGCACGCAAACGGGAATTCGTTGGTCACGCAAATCGGTCGATTCAGGTCGCATCATCATTGGCATCTGCCTCCGTTGAATCTGAATCCCCAGAGTCTACCACTTCGCAATCTGGATCCACATCCTTTTCCACGCCAGCCTGTCGCCACTAGTTCCTCAAGGCGCTGCGGCTCGCGCTTGTTACTACTCTTGCCATTACTCAGGGGATTTCGTGCGAAGATCTTGCTGGATGAATCACACACAACATGTTGCAAATGACTGACTTAAGATGGAGCCGGCGATCAGACTTGAACTGATAACCTGCTGATTACAAAGACGGTCAAAGCGGTTCCACCCTGTTTCAAGTTGTTGACCTGATTGCTCGCAAGGCCTTGCGGCGTTGGTGGTAGCGCGGTTTTGCTAACCAGAGCTAACCCGCTCAACTTCCTGAAACTCGTAGCACAGGTGGTATCCACGTGTGGTATCCAGCTAAGCGGCGCTCGCTGCCGTCTCGACGGCGTGACCAGTCGCGTGCAGCCGTATTCGTTGCGCCTGTTTCATCAGGTGATCGTCACGCAAATCTCCGTACACTTGCGCGATGAGACTCGGCCCCGTCTTGCCTCCGATAAGCATGGCAATCTCTGCGTCGTTAAGGCCGCTCTGACGTGCTTGCGTGACGAAGTAGCTACGCAACCCGTGCGGCGTCACATGGCCGATGCCTAGCTTCGTGATATGAAGGCGCATCTTCTCGTTCCTTGCAGCCGCGCTGAGTCCAAACCCCGTCAGAAAGTTTGTGGTGGTTGACGCCACAAATGCCGCGCTCATAGGTCGGTGTCCGGCGCGGATTATGCAGAACCGGTTTCAATTCTTGGCCATGGGGATCGACTTCGGAAGCGTCGGGTCGTCCACTTCCAGTTTCACCACGTCATACATGATCGAGCCGTGGCTCAATCTCAATGTCACCGCGTTGTTCCCTTGGCGCAACAAGGACGCAGGGAACCGGATGACCTTGTTCTCGTGATAGCTGCTGCCCAAGACCGCGCTGCGATAGAGAGCGCCGCTATTGCCTCCCGCGTATGAACCCACGAGCGTATGATTAACCAGTACCTGCAGCCTCGGGGCCCGGGTTTGGCCGGCGATGCCGATCGTCAACACTCCTTCTCCCTGGTAGGAGTGATCGACATCGAAATCGATTCGCCAGTCGCCGGGCCAAGCTTGCGCATAATACCAATCTCGCGACGGAAGGCTGCTGCCAACCTTGTAAATCAGATTGGACGGGACGTCGTCTTCCAAACCGTATTGGCGGGACTTGTCGCTGAGACGGAAACCGGTCGTTGTCCGGTCCGCCAACCCGATTTGCCAGAGCCTGGCGGAGTAATACGCGGGAGCGAACACCAAGGTCCCCAAATCCAGAGTTTGACCCACGCTCACAGTGACGTGGTCCTTGCGGAATTCATCGGTCACGCCCGGCACGGCTGCGAAGAGCGTGTAATTTCCCGGCCGCACATGCGAGAGCGCGAAGTGGCCGGTGGCATCGGCCCGGGCACTGAAAATGTAATTCAACACCTGGACTTGCCAATCGGGCTCTGGCCCGGTCAGCACCATCAGGGCGTTTGAAGCAGATTGCTTCCCATCGTAGAGTTTCAGCGTCCCGATCACTTCAGCCCGCCGCAGGGGATATTCCGGATTGCTCATCCAGCCGTACGGCCACTGGACCTGCTCCTTTTCCGCCTGTATTTTGGCGTCCGACCATATTTGCTGCGGCGAATCACCCGTGTTGAGGTAGACCATCCACGGGCCGCACAATTTGGTCCATCCATCGGGAATGGACGGGCTGGACAACTCCCGGGACAGGAAATGGCCGGACGCCAGAAACCTGTGCATAATCGGGCCCGCGTGGACGGTGATTTCCTGTTTGGTGGGGGCTTGCAGATACTCAGCGCTTGGCGTGATGATGAACGCGCCGTAGCTCCCGCGGCCGATCCCGCACAGCCCGTGCACCCGGTCGTTTTCGAGGTACACGCAGTAATTGTACTTCGTGTACACCGTTCCGTTTGTCAGGCGAAATGTGGCATCCTGAATCTGCCGTGCGCCTCTCAGGTCAGGGACGGGGCCTTGTTCGGTGTCACTGGCAAGATGATAATTGAACAGCGCGTCGTTCAGATAGAAGGACCAGCGAACTTGGCCTGTGTGTTCAGGCGGATCTCCCGGTCGTCGTTGCTCCAGCAGGAACACGTAAAACCCGCGGTCTCCACGGCGGAGTACATAGTACTGCGTAAAGTGAACGCCCCCGATCTGCGCACCGAACGAAAGCTCCGCAAGTTCAGGCGTGTTCCGCACGACTTGGTAACCGGCGCTGTGAACATCCCACCCGTCTCGGCCGGTGGAATTGGCGACCGCCAAATAGGCTCCTCGCCCGGCCAGATTCGGACTATTAGCAAGGGTCATCGTGCGGATAGTGGCGTCCGCTTTGTTGATCGTGAGGGAGATTGTCCCGTTTGAGAGCCGCACTTTGGCACCCTCATCGTGGAGCAAGACCGGGCCACTCGACGCGGCGAATGCCAATGGAACCGTCGCTAAAACCAGCGCTGAGATGGCAATCCGCAACATCCGTCAGAATCTAAGTGTCCCGGTCTTGCGAAACAAGTTGAAAGCCGATGGCATGTCACTCTCCTCCGAGGGGTGCAGCTTGGGCAGTGCATTGCCGAATTCACCCACAGAGACGCCCTGAGATTCGGTGCCGGGAAGCGATTCCGATCCGTAGTGTGTGATATATGCCGTTACATGCTTCAGCAACCCGGCGCTCAGACTTCAACCACGCCGCGCCGCACTTCGAGTTGTTTTCGAGTAGCGGCAGCACGCGTGGCGGTGATGGGATAGAATTTCAGTGCAACAAGCGCGAAAACCGCCGTCAGCGCCGGGGCACTCGCCAGAAACAAGCGCATGCGCGTGAAGGTCTCCGGTGACTGATTGCCGCCCAGTGTGGGATTGAAATGGGCGAACGACAGAGCCAACCCGGTCCCGAGATAGGCCAGCGATAGCACCATCTTCTCGATCCAGGCGAAGACACCGCCGAACATGCCTTCCCGGCGCTGGCCGTGCTTGAGTTCGTCCTCGTCGCAGATATCCGCCATCATCGAAGCCAGCATGATTTTTACGCCCACCCACATCGGACCGCACAGCAACGGATCAATCAGGATGACGGGATCGATGGCAACCTTGCCGAGGTGAAAGATGGGATGCCCCGGGGTGAAGATGAACCACTTCATGACACCCCCGAGCACCATCAGGCCATACACGAAATACAGCGAGCCGCTCTTGCCGAACTTGCCGGCCAGCCAGGTGATGACGGGAATCGCAGCGAACCCGACCAAGCCATATCCCGTGGTGAGCACGCCTTTCTGAAGCAGACCGGCCGCCTTGTCGCCATTGTTCATGAAATACACAAGGATGTACTGGTCAATCCCCATGGCCAGTACACCGGAGAGCGTGTTCAGTACGATGATGGCTACCAGGGCCAGGAAGGCTGCGCTTTCCATTGCGCCCTTGAGGCTGTCCCAGATACCCACTTCGCTTTGGTGTTGCGTCTTGGTCGCGAAGCGTTCGCGCACGAAGAGCCCGGGCATCACGCCAATGCCAGCCATGATCACGATACCGATCATCCAGCCCATGGCCCGCACGCCGGTCATATTCAAGTCCGTCGCGCCAACCACCAGGGCGGCACTGAGCAGGCCGGCCAGCGGCAACATCCAGCCGCCCGTCAGTTCGCCGAGCTTGTGAAAGAACGCCGTGAAAGCCATAACCCGCGTGCGCTCGTGGTAGTCCGGCGACATCTCGTAGGTCAACGCATTGTAGGGCACGGCGAAAACGGCATAGGCTGTGAAGAAGAGAAGCTGCAGGGCGATGAAGTAGGCCATTTTCATTGTATTACTCCAGGCCGGGGGAACGAACCAGATCAGCCCAAAGATGAGGCCCATGGCGATAGCCCCGACGACGATAAACGGCTTGCGGCGGCCGAGGCGGGAATGGCAGTTGTCGGAAAACCGGCCCACGATCGGATCGATCAGGCCATCCCAGATGCGGGGAATCATCAGGGCAGCACCGATCCAGGCGGTGCTGACGCCCAGCATCATGTTGTACACCGGGTAAGCCAGCACGCTGACACCGGCGTAGCCGAAGAAAGCCGCCAGCGCGCCAACGCCCAGCGCCAGCTTCTCCATCACCGGCACGCGGTCATGACTTGGAGTTGGATCCGTCATGATGAACTCGCGTCGGCTTCCTCGTCTTTTGCGAGGATCGCTTCCACGGTCCAACGTTTAAGCATATCGGGATATTGCTGCTTGTAAACGCGGTAAAGCGCGAGAATCGCCATCTCGTCGCCCTCCCAATTGCAGCGGCGGCAGTAGAATTGGTCTGCGTCCCGGTCATAGAGCAGATCGTAGTCGATCGTCCGAAACAGACATTGGGGGCAGCGATAGTTGATCTTGCCGGTTTTTCCTTGGGCCATGGTAGCTCTCCTTAGTCTGCGCGTTCGATGGTGAAAGCGGTCACGAGTTCCTCGTTGAGTCCGAGTTCCCGGCACAGGCCGATCTTCAGGTTCGGGGCGAAGGAGTACCCCTCCTCGTAGTAGCCCTGGCACGGACCCGTCTTCGGCGTCATCCGGATGCGGGTTTGCACCATCGGGATGACAGCTTCGACGGCGGCGGCAGCCCCAGCGGAATGCTCGCGGCAGCGGTACGCATAGTCCACGGCATTGCGCGTTCCGTCGCGGTTGATGACCGCGAGCGTGCAGCCGGTCAGGTCTTCCGGATACTCCCGAGTTCCCCAGCAGGCAGTGATAAACTCGTCAATTTCAACCTTGGCGGCGGGATCGCTGAGTCCGACGATTTTGCGGGCGATGTCAATCGTCCCGGTGTTTTCGTGGAACGTGTACGACGTTTCGATCTGCACCGTCAGTCCCTGAAATTCGACAGTCACCGGGCGCACAATCAATTTGCGGTAGCCCGCGCCCTCCTCATACTGGCCCGTCGAGCGGCAGGCGCTCAAGTCCACTTCCTCCCCACCGAACCGAACCTTGGCGCTTTTGATCGCACCTTCGCCGGCATAGTGCGTAAACGGGCCGCCGCGATACCGGGAATGCACGATGAACGGGTAGGAGGCGTCCTGGTTCGCCGCCGTGCCGGCGCCACAGGGACGTTTCAGCTTGGACACGTAAGGACGGATGTCTGTGATCGCCCCGCCCAGCTTGAGATCAATCTGCACGCGAAACTTCGAATCCGCATACCAGAAACACTGGTTCTTCGTGCCAAAGATCGTGTCCTTCCAGAGCGCGCAGATCGGTTCGTTCACGGCCTTGTTCCCGCGGTACCAGTCGGCGAATTCGGTCATGGTCATGTCCGTGACCTTGCCCTCGCGTTTGAGTTGTCCGTAGTAGGCCATGAAATCCTCGTAGGATTTCTTGAGAATCCGGTAGGGACACTCCCAACGGCCAGCCTTGCCCATCCAGCCGGGACCGACATAGACAAGGTTGTAGGAGTAACCCTTGTTGTAGCGTTTCATGACCTGATACTGGTCCACCAAGTTGTACATGAAGGGCAGACGGTCGTCCTCGTAGGCCAAGCCGCGGATGATGTTCTGCGGATGCGTGCCGAACATGTCGCCGGGGTTATCCATGACGCCGAGCAGATCGCGCGACAGGTGCGGCACGGCCACGATGCCGGCATCGTCCGCCGCATTTTCCGCGATGGCGTGCGAGCACGCCCTGGACGGCACCCACGCCGTCCACGGGCCGCCATCGAGCAACGTGTACCATGTGTTGTTGGTGTGCCGGAAAACCTTTGGCCCTTCCTCGAAACAGGCGGCCACCGCGATTTTCACCCCCGGGTACTTTTCCTTGATGTAATTGATGAGTTCGGCATCCATGAAATAGGAGCCGGTGGACGTCGGGTAGGATCCGAAGACATCCTTGAAGCGCTCAAACATGTCGTGCACGAGGCGGACCTTGAGATCCCAGGGGAATAGCCACATGGCCAGTTCCTTGGAGCCGTAGGTCTCGCGAAACCGGTCGCACTGGACACCGAGGAAGGTGTGCCCGATCTCGTCGCCGTATTCTTCGTGGTAATCCTTCGCCAGTTGGATCGCCTCGTCGTTGTAGAGCGAGGCGTAGGTCATCTGGATGGTACATTTGATTCCGTTGGCATGCGCGATGTCCTGCTGCAAACGGAAGATGTCCAGTGACTCGCCGACCACCTCCTTGCCGCCGAGATCTTCGGCCTTGCCGGCTTGGGCGTCGGTGGTGATGTATTCCGGCATCAGTTCGGGCCGGTGGACGACGTTCAGGATGAATTTGTCCATGTTGAGTGTTCCTACTTTGAAAACACGTCCAGCGCGGGGAGGGCCTGGCCTTTGTCGCTAAAGAGCGCGCGGGCCCAGCATGCCGGAGCATCCGCTTCATCTTCATAGCCGGGTTTTTGCGAGGGAATCCACTCCGGTGCCCAGTAAAACAGGCCGCCGCCATATTTCGATGCCCGCACGATCGCGACCACATCGGCCACAAAACGCCGCTGCCCAACCGGGGTAAGAGGATACTGGCCCACAAGGCGATGCCAGGCGGCCGGGTCGCCGCTTAACGCGTCTCGATACATCGGGTGGCGCTTATAAGGATAAGCAATTTCCGCCAAATAGACTTTCTTGCCATAATGGCTGCCCAAATACTCGATGGTTTGCGCCAGTGCGTCCGGCATGCCGTGCCAGAAGGGGTAGTACGACTCGCCGATCACGTCGAAATCCACGTTCTGCTTGAGAATGTTGTCAAAGAACCATTGGTTGGTGGGTATGTCGCCGCCGCGGTCCACGTGCAACATGATCTCGACAGCGCTTCCGGCCGCCTCCTTCACACCAGCCACACCTGCTTTCAGAATGCTGCCGAGACGCTTCCACTGTTGTTGCCCCCCACTGCGAGCCCGCTCGACCCGCCCATGGTTCCAAAGCATCCCGTTCGTGATTTCGTTGCCGACCTGCACCATTTCAGGCGCCGCCCCTTCCACGACAAAGCGCTGCACGGTATCGCGCGTATACGCATGGACAGCCTCCACCAAGCCTGCGAAATCTAGGGTCGCCCACGCTTTTGGCGTGTATTGTTTGCCGGGATCGGCCCAGGTGTCCGAGTAGTGCAGATCGAGAAGGAACTTGAACCCCGCCTGCTTTATGGTTCGCGCCAGCGCCATGGTGTAAGGCAGATCGTTGCACTGAGCGCCAAGGCCGCTGGGCGTGTGAAACAGGCGGAGTCGCGCCCATTCAAACCCGGCCTGCCGAAAAAAACGGGCGAGATCTCGGATCGGGCGGCCATCGCGATCGCGCAAGCCTCCGCGTGCCGGTATCGTGCTGAGCAGCGAAAGGTCGGCACCGTAAATACAAGGCCTGTCCGTGGTCACTTCCCGCGCCCCTTCTCGAAACGAACGGTCAGCGAATTGAACGAGTAAGGCTCGATGTAACATGCCACTTTGCCGTCACGGACGGACAGTCCATCCTCCGTCCGCAGTTTGTGGTCCTTGACCGGAATTGCCTCCAATCGCGCGGCGCCAGAACGCGCCGTCGCGAAGTCGAACGTGATGCGCCGGCGCAACGGACTGCGGCTGACCAGCAGCACTGTCGCGGTGTTACCGGTCGGATCATTCACCGCCGCGCAGACCAGGTTGCGGCTGGCGTTGGATTCGCAGGCCACCAGGTTTCGCCCCCGGACCACGGAGAACATGCGGAACAACTCAGCCGACAGTGTCCGCTCATACGGCGGCAGCGAAGAGACAATGCTCGGGAAAACGTCCTGCTCTGGCCAGACCTCGCGGGACGTGCGCCACAACAACGGCCACAGGCAGGTGAGTTCCACATCATTATTCAAAAAGTCCAATAGAAGATTGCCCTGGATCACGGCAAAAAGTGACGGCGAAAACGACACACTCCCGTCGCTCGGGGCCACGTTCCATTCGAGCACGACCAAACCGATGCCGGGATAACCCGATTCGCGGCATACGCTACGGATCCGGTTGATTGTCTCGCCGTAAGAAGGCGGCTCGTCCAACCAGTGATCGAAGGAGGTCTTGCCCCAGTCCCAATACCAGTGCACGTCCAGATAATCCACGACATTTCCGGCTGTCTTGAGGAACGCTCGGATGGTGTCCGAGCCAGCGTCCTGCTGGGTCGGATTGCAGATCAGCCGCGCGTCCGGGAATGCCCGCTTGATGGCCTGGCCGTAGACCAGAACTTCTTCCGCATACGTGTTGCCCCTGAACGTGTAGTTGGCGTTTCCTTCGTTCCACGGTTCGTTGTCGAGGTACCAATAGGTCACTTTGTAGCCCGCGTCGCGACAATGCCGCATCAGGTCCAGCGCTTCCTTCACGCCATCTTCGCGCCGACCATACTTCGCGCCCGACGACAGGTTGATGCCCACGATCGGCTCAGCACCCAAACGCCGGCACTGCGCCAGATATTCGTCAATGCTCATGAACAGCGTGTTGCTGGCCCATTTTCCCGGGGGCACCCACACCGCCTGAAATCGCCCCCACTTCGGATCGCCCTTTCCCCGCTGGGCTTCCGGCTCCCAAATGTCTTCGTAACCGTTCACCCCGGGCGATCGCCAGTGATAGTAGCCGGTCTCCGCGCCGCCCGGGAAACGCATCGCTCCCACGCCGGCATACCGCAACGTGTCCGGAATCTTATAATCCCGCCAAACATCAGTCGTGTCGCTGAAGCTGCTGAGATTGATTCCAAGAAAGCCTGGTGCGATTCTTCGAAGCGTCCGATCCAGATCGACCCGCACTGTGGCGGAGCGGTTTGAGCTGGCGTAGAATTCAGCCTGGCTTTCCGGCGTGACCGGCGCAAAGAAGCCTCCCGTTTCCCGGCCCCAGCGGCTCGTTCCCCGCGTGACTCCGGCGGTGAGCGCCATTGCCAGCACCAAAGCCGGCAGCGTCCATTGTCGCATGGTTGTCATAATGACCTCCCCGCCCCGCATCTGATAACACATCTCATTTCAGTTGGTTACTGTTTTAGTAGTGCGCAAATCCGTTGTGTGTGGTTGGCCGAGGAAGCGCGCACTGTCCTGCGTCAATTCCGGGCAGCAGAAAGGCCGCTGCTCCGTGCAACGGCCTTCCCGCATTGTCGAACAGCTAATTACGCTCGACGGAAGAACCTGCGGCACACCAACAGGAGTCCACCCAAGCCCACCAAGGCCAGCGTGGCAGGTTCGGGAACCACTGTGTAAAGGCTCTGTCCGCCGCCGTTAGGCGTGTAGGGGAAGGTCGAGTTGGCGTCCGTCGCAGAGTCATAATAGTTCGCCCCGCTCCACGGCGTGTAGGAATTGTCCGACTCCGCCGGATAACCCGTGCTGTCCAAGGCGCCATACGCGGATTGTCCGCTGGGGCTGGCATAGGACGACACCACATCGAAAAGGAAGCTGTTCCCGACGTTTAGGCCGAGGCTGCTCAACGCAAACGTCACCGTGAGGAAACTCGATCCGGTGCCACCCGCCGAGTAGTTCTCCGCTTCGTTCTGGGTCCACGTCCCACCGCTATAGGTCAAGGCGCTGGCGCCCGTGTCCCACGTGTTGACCAGGGAATTGACTCCTGAGCTAATACCGATGTGCTCGCCCCATGGATTGACAAGACTGGTCGAGCCGTTGGCAGCTTGGCCGGTGATCTGCAGTTCGACCGTATAAAAGATGTAAGAAGCCATCGGTTGGCTGGAGTTGATGGTAAAGGTAATGTTGTTCGCATTGTTGTTGACCACCACGCTGCTGATCCCCGCACCGTCACTGGGGCTGCTGCCGAGTGCATCGCCGGTGCCGTAGTACGTCGACTGCGCCTCCGCGCTTAGCGCGGCGATCGATAACAAACCAACCGCCGATAGGACCACTAACCCTTGACTCAGTTTCATGCTCATGTCTCCCTCACCTTAGTTGACGGTTCGGACTCGCAACACCAAGGTCCGCAACCGATGCTTTCACCACTAGTTCAGTTTACTTGTCAACCACAAAATCATTGCTTCTCACGACCCTCCGGGGCTAGTCGATGGTCTCGTAGCCGAGGCCTTGTGCTTTGTAGTCAGCGTCTATATCTTGGAATTCTTGGTTTATACTGGCGCCATTGATCCACTCCACGTGACCATCGGTGAAAGCGGCATTCCGTCCATCGGTGCCGTGGTTGTCTCGGCCGTCAACGTCCGGCGTGATCTCGCTGTTCGGCCCGCAAGGCTTGCCGCAGCTATCCGGCATATAATGCGAGTCGTCGGCCAGGAGCAAATAGGTTCGGTACCCTTGTTTGCTGTTCAGCCTCGAAACGTAAAAGTAACTCTTGTTGTTCCCCTTCATCGGTGTGGCACTCCCGGCAGTCTGATGGTCCCACGAGAAGGCTGGAAACACTGGCTGGTCATTTGAACCATACCACCTATCGCTCGGGCATACGAACACCGCCGGGTTGGCAATATAGCCGGTCTTGAGGAGCAGTTGAAAAAACTGCGTAGCACCTCCGTTTCCGAACAATCCCGCACAATTGGCGGAGCAATTGCTATTATCAAAGTCCGTTGTCGCTGTCGCGGGATAGCAGGTAGGGAAATTGCCGTCGTAATCTTGGGCATAGTTGAGCATGGCAAGGGCGATCTGTCGCAAATTGCCCGCGCAAACCACGCGTTTTCCTTTTTCCCGTGCCTTGTTCAGGGCCGGCAACAACATGGCCGCCAAAATGCCGATGATGGCGATGACCACGAGCAACTCAATCAGCGTAAACGCCCCGCAGCCAGCTTCTGTTCGTCTGGCCACACGCAGCGATTTGCCGGCCTTGTCTATTGATCGGTCTTCGGCCTTCCAGTTCATCTTCCTCGGCATGTGCTGGAATCGGATTGCGTCACCGCTAGAACCTAATCAGGGACACCCGCCGATGCTTTCACTCACCCGATAGAACAACGTCGAGTTCGTCGTTGCACTGGTGTCGGTCTGTGTGACAGCCAAGCCCGTGGCGTTCGTCGGAGAGCCAATATTGCTCCACGACGCAGGCGTCAGCGTGCTGGTTCTCTGGAGTTGGTAGACGAGATTGCTATTTGTTCCCGTCTGCCAGGTAACGTTAATGTTTCTGCCACTCTTCGCAACGCCCGTAATGCTCATCCCTGGGCCGACGACGAAGTAATGGGTCCCGGGCTCATTGGCGAAGTTGACCGAACTGGCCTGACCGAGACTGTTCGTGCAGAAGAGTCCGGTTCCATCCCAGATGGGGCCTAAAACCTGCTCGGAAACGTCGTCATTGTCCTGACCGTTAATGAAGGCACAAACCAGTACAGCTCCCGTCGGGCTGCCGAGGGCTGCCATGGGGATGGCCAATTCGATACCCGTCATGACTGATCCTTGACCATAGGTTCCGGGATCTTCGTAACACGTGGATGATGAATCGACACCACCGACGTTACTATTGTTAATGGCGACTTGGATTCCGTATGGATTGTTGGTGCCGCCAAACAGCGTGCCGTTGGTGTCGCCGATGGTCTGGCCGAGGTAGTAGCCGTTGGAGCCGCCGCCACCGGGATATAATTGGGCGTAGTTAGCGTAGACAGTAAACGGTGATCCCCCGCAATCCACGTCCATCCAGTAATTGGCCGCGAAACCTGTATCGAAAGTGAGTCCCGGGGTTCCGTTTGTTCCCCCTGCGCCACCTGCGCCCATAATCTGAAGGGCGCTGGAGCCATAGTAAGGGTCAACGTTCGGATTGATATTCGTGAGCGTGTTCTCGCCACCGGGTGCGCCGGTGTCGAAGAAGATTTCCAGTTTGGTATAGTCGCTGTCAAGATTCCCGCCGAAGACAAGGTACAGGACGCCGTTCGCAATCCTGCCGTAGGCCGAATCCAGTTCGCTCCCATTGGCTGCATCGACTTGACCCATGGTGTTGTCGCCGAAATCGGTCCCGATGGCTTGAACTGACAGAGGAACACACCCGTAAAAGTTCGTCGCGACGGTGCCGTTGATCACAACTCCCGCTCCGGGGGCCTGGCCGTATTGGTTGACGGTGAATGTCTGATCGGCGATCGTCACGGTGCCTGATCGGCCGCTGGCGGTCGTGTTGGTTCCGACGGAATAATTGATCGAACTGCTGCCGGTGCCGCTGGCTGCCGAAGAAATCACGACCCACGGCACACTGCTGGTCACGGCCCAAGGGCATCCGGAACCCGTCGTCAAGGTTATGCTGCCGGTGCCACCAACCTGCGGGGACATAGCGCTCACGGGGCTAAGTGAGTACGCACAAGTCGGTGGCGGATTGCTGACAGTAATTATACCAGCTAAGGCATTGACATATAAGGTATACGTGACCGGGCCTGCGGTTGCGTTTGTGAAGTTCAGTGAGACGGCACCTTCGGAGCGGTAGTCGGCGCCGATTGCCTCCCACTTATTCGATGTGCTGCTAGTGTCGCTGCCAGTTACCACGGCTTGGTACTGGTAGGCGCCCGGCGGCAAGTTCGTCGAAAGCTTGTACACTCCCCCGCCAATAGACGTCATCGCCGTCGCGGGATTCGTAGTGTTCCAATTCTGCCAGTTGCCCACAGCTGTCCACGTGCCGGGGTCGACGTTCTCCCCAATGCGCCCAAACGCCCCATACCAACCGTCGGAAACGGTATTGGAATTGAAAGTGACCGTAACATTTCCGTTCGAAGCAGTATACAGCCAAGAGTTGTAGGGTGGCCAGTCGTTGGTCGTCGTGCCGGTGGTAAACGAGCCGTTGGTAATCTTAAACTCGTGATACCCTACACTCAGACCAGTCAAGGATGCCTGCCAGACACCAGCAGTAATCTGTGTCATCACATTGCCGGTGGCACTCCAGCTATTGAAATCGCCGGCGACATAATACGTCTGAGCATTGGCGGATAGAATGGAAACAGATGCCGTGACGACAGCAACAAAAACAGTAAGTCGGTTCTTCATTGTACCTTCTCCCGTAAACGGCGCGTATACCAACCTAAAAGCGTTCTCTTGTCACCAAAAGCGACACGACATCGCTATGTCACTTTCTCTTACACGAGCGCCGATCGCCTGTCAACACAAAAGTGTAGCGCCTTGTAGCGTTTTTCAGAATCGCTCTCTTGTTTCCGCCACGATGCTCCATCCGACACACCACACCCAGTTTGCGTCTCCTGATTTATCCCTACCCGCTTCACCAAGGCCGTAGGCACTTGTAAGACCCCGGGGTGATAGCAGTGCGGGTGACAAATGGCGGACTCGGAACCATTGCAGACACTGAAAAGACGGTCCAAGATTTTGAATCCGGGCAAGCGAGGACTTGCGCCGACTTGAACCGGAGGTCCGGGAAATACAGTGGGAATGTGCTTAGCGCCCTCTGATCTAATCACGCTTTTCGAGCCGTTCGACACGACAACCCCGGTTCTGTCACTAATTATTACAGAGCAAATCAGTCTGAAGTAAGCAGCATTTACTCATTGTGGTGTTAATGCCGATTAAGATGCTTATACACAATTGGTTACACACATGTTGTGGACTGATTTTAATGTCATAGGAATCTCTTTGCAGCACTCCGATGTTACCCGCTGTTGCTAGTTGTCTGAGACAAGGATTGCAGAAATGTCACCAATTATGACAAAACAGGCGGAGTTACGACCTTGAATTAGTAAACGTGGCACAATATTACCACATAAGATCTGAATCCACAATAGGTTATCTATTGGACAAGCCAGTGCTGTAAATGTCGGAAAAATCTTGCATTCCGCTTCAGATCACCTAAATTCTTAGTCTGATGGGCACAAACGACCCTAATTGGCTGCATCCAATGACGAAGGAAAGCGCCAAGACTTGCTTGGCAGATAGATTGAAAGCCACTCGCGGTCGATTGGGTTTTACTCAGGAAACCATCGGAAAGAAACTGGGGGTAAGCCGCGTAGTTGTGGCAAACTGGGAAAGCGGAAAAGCAAGTCCCGAAGCGGACCGAGCGGTTAAACTAGCAAGCATTCTCAACGAAGACGCCGCCACATTTCTCCTGTTAGCTGACCTACAGAGGTCGGCCGCATATGACATGCCGGATCCTGAGTTGCTCAAAGTAGTCAACGGCATCTTACTGGCGAGTGGACGTCTTGGCTCAATGCAATCAGAGAGAGGTGGGCCACAAACCCATCTCAGCCTTGTCGATTTTCCCGAGGCGTTCTCGCCAATGGTCGTTGTCGTGGGGGACAAGCGGGAAGTGGAGCCACAGAACGCCGGGGATCTGTTTGTGTTCTCGGCCAGTCCTACGGATGACCGGTGGCTGCTTTCGCTGGGACTTCCACCCGATACCGAGAAGATATCGGACAAGGTCTTAATGACAGCGCACTCTGACCCGGAGTGGCTTGCTGAACTGGGAAAGAAGAACATTCTTTGCATTGGTTCGCCGGCGTCGAACTTGTTTTCGCGGGAGTACAATGAGCAGTTCCTTTTCCGCTTCGCAGTGAGCCGCGAAGCCAAACGGCTCTGGGAAAAAAAACGAGACATGATGTACAAACTCGAAAAGCCCGTTGACCTCACCGAGTTTTACCTGGAAAACAGGGATGACTTGAAACATATCATGAGGCTGTTCAAACCTCCGGGTTTCATCGATTTCAACTACCGTCATCTGAGACTCGGTATCGATGTTGGCCAGGACATGGATTTCGCTGTCATCAGCATTGGGCGCAATCCGTTTTCCGCGCCGGGTGATCACGTATTCGCTATTCTTGTCGCAGGAATTCACCACCCCGGCACAGCCAACGCCGTGAGGTTTCTGGCGGATCCGGCAAACTTCGTTGAACATCCATTCGGTGGCATTCTCGAAGTCCACGTTCCCTCAAAAGAGTTTCGGCGGGAAGATGTTAAATGGCACGAGAAAATCGGAAAATGTCAGATCAAGTGGCATTGCGCCGGTTCGGGGGATGCCCGTTTAACTTACAATCCGGCCGACCTGATAGGGAAGCTAAGAGAATGGCTCGACAGGATCGATAATATCGCTACGGATGTGACCATTACTAGAGAAGAAATCCTGTCTCACATCGATTTGATAGAACAGCTGGCCACGGCGAAACAAGGCACTATCACGCACACGCCCACCTCCGGAGATATCCCCGCACCGGCGACGCTGGTGCCTTAGGGAAGTTGGAAGCAGTTGCAGACGCCTTTGGAGGCGGTCAAGGGACAAAAGTCTTGATTAATGGCAAGCGGTGATTTACTTTCACTTAGTGTCGCGCCGGGAATTCAAACAGGGGATTGGAATGGGTTCACGCCCCGCAAACGTGGTCGTTGCCGCTTTGTTGCTTCTGGTTTCGGTTGATTTATTCTCGATCGGCGCACCAAGCGCCGCAGCCAGCACTTATCTCGGCCCTGGCACCGCAGACGGGAGCGGCGCCAACGATGGCGCGGGTATCAGCAGCGTGGTGATTGGCAACACCGCGAGCGATATTACGTTCACGATCAATTCAAGCTCGAACATGGCTTCCTACATTTTTTATACGGTCGAAATTCAAAAAGTCGGCCGGGGCGGAAGCGGTTGTACGAACTTCTCGAATCCGGCCGGGCCACAACTTGGCATCAGTACAGGGGTTAATGCCCTGATCAACACCTACGGAACGGGAGCCAGCGCGTTGACCTATGGTGGCGGGACGTGGACCCAGAACGCATCGGCTTCCTACGCGGCGGGGGGCACCGGATCGAAGTCCTGCACGATGACGTTTGCGTTGAGCAGCCTCGGGCTGAACCTCGGCGACAGTTTCTATTTTGATGTGGTGTCCTCCTACACGAGTCCGCAAGGGCAGGCGGCATACGGCGCCTTGGCCAGCAGAGGTTATCCCGCCGAGTCGGACGGCCTCTACACACCGTGGAATTTGACTTCTCATTACGACTCTGCGTCGGACGCCAACTCGACCTTTAACACCGGAACGACGCTCTACACCGTGCTTCCCGGGAGCTTCGTTCCCGGGGCGGACATGTCGCTTCTGGCGTTTTTCGAGTCGAAGGGTAAAGTCTACAAAGAGGGCGGCGTAACGACTAATGCACTGGCAATTCTTCAGCAGTCAGGCGTGACGTGCGTGCGATTGCGGTTGTTCACCAGCAGCGCGGCGCAAGCTGCGGCAGATCCGTACGACTACATTAACAACACGAACTACACGATCCCGCTGGCCCAACGCGTCAAGAATGCCGGGTTGCAGTTCTGTCTGGATTTCCATTACTCCGACACCTGGGCGGATCCCTCTCACCAGGCCATCCCGTCGGCTTGGACAAATCTGTCGTACACGGCACTCGTGCAGCAGATGTTCACGTACAACAGCAACACCATTGCCGCATTCAGGGCGGCCGGCGCGATGCCTGATTATGTGCAGGTAGGCAACGAGATCACCGACGGCATGTTGTGGCCCTACGGCGAGGTCGGCGGCAGCTACAGCAATTGGTCGCAACTGGCCCAGTTGATGAATGCCGCAGTCCAGGGAATCCAAGCCGCCTCAGCCGGCACATCGATGCCAAAGATCATCGTGCATATTTCTACCGGCGGGAACTGGAGTACGACCGAGTGGTTCTTCGATAACTTGAATGCGCAGGGGGTGCCGTTCGACATCATCGGCTTGAGTTATTATCCGTTCTGGGATGGCACGTTTGCGAACCTGAGCAACTGCCTTAACAACGCCGCCAGCCAATTCCACAAGCCCGTCAGTGTGATGGAAACGGCGTTCCCTTGGAACAACTCGTATTGGACGACGAACATCAACAGCATCACGCCGAGTGAGACCGGGCAGGTCCAGTACGTGGCCGGGTTGGCGCCGATTGTGAGTGGAGTCACCGGCGGGTACGGCGCTGGAGCCTTTTGGTGGGGGACTGAATACCAAGCGGTCAATGGTGTCAACGAAGCCGGTTTCAACACGGCATCCTGGTTTGACTCCGGAGGAAATGTCCTGCCCGCCGCGGCTACGTTCGGAGAATTGCTCAACACCAACCAGTTGGGAGTCACCCCGTCGAGTGTGGTTTTCGGCACGGTGGCTACGGGCAGGACGGTGCAGGCCAGTTTTGTGGTAACCAATACCGGTGGCTCTTTGCTTAACGGCAGCGCCAGTGTGGCGCCGCCGTTTGCGATTGTCATGGGGAGTCCGTTCAGCCTCTCAGGCGGTGCCTCGACCAATGTGGTGGTCAGTTTCACTCCTACGGCAGCACGCAGTTACAGCACCAACGTGCTTTTCAGCAGTACCGCCAACAGCTCTACCAATCTGGTTTCCGGTACGGGAGTGATCGCGCCGGTGGCGTCGTTTACCGCCAGCCCGACCACTGGGCCGGCACCCCTGAGCGTCAACTTCACCGACACCTCGTCCGGTTCGGTAACAGGCTGGGCTTGGGTGTTTGGGGATGGCAACGCATCCACCAGCCAGAACCCGTCGGATACCTACGTGACTCCGGGCAGCTATGCCGTGCAAGAGATCGTCAGCGGTCCGGCTGGCGCCAGCACAAGTACCGTGGCGAATCTCATCAGCGTCTACAGCCCGTTTGCATGGTGGCAGCTCAGTTACTTCGGCAGCACCAACAACTACGGCAACACCGCGCCGACGGCGGATTACACCGGCACCGGCATGAGCAACACCAACAAGTTCTTGGCCGGATTCAATCCCACGAACCCGGCGGCCTACCTGCACATCATCAGTGTTGCCCAAGCGAATGGCACGAACATCGAGGTGACCTATCTCGGCGCCAGCGGCGACACAAACTGGTCGCCGGGAATTCAGTCACGAACGAATGTACTGGATTTCACGACCGGTGACGCCAATGGCAACTACATCAATGGCGACTGGCAGGTCACCAGCCAGACCAATATCCTCGGTGTGGGTATCTCCGCCGCTGGCGGAGAGGGCACGGGGTTCGGCACAGTCACCAATATGACGGATTTTGGCGGCGCGACCAACATTCCGTCCCGCTACTACCGCGTGCGGGTGTTGTTGCCGTAAGGATTCAAATACGTCCGAATGAAGGAGCGCAGCCGTTAGGAGTGAATGGCAACCAAACAACGGAAGCCTCGTTCACGACTCGGTGAACCGTCCGGCGGCTGCGCTTCCTTTTTCCTATCGGGACGAGTTCCAGCAGCCTGTACCATGCTACTCGTATTTGGCGACCAGAATTTGGGCCAGCAAGCCCGGTCCGACCATCCCTTGCTCAATCGGCTGCGGTGGCAACGATGCGATGGAAAACTGCTCGGCCTTCACGTAACGCGGTCGGATGAAGACTCGCTTGATGATCTTGGGGCCACCCAGTCCAGTTGACTGGTGCGGTCCTCGCTGATCTTCTTCCAACCCTCGGGCTGCGCCTGGACTTCCTCCGGCTCGATGACGATCTCGTAAGTCTCCAGTTTATCTTCGGTCAACATGTGCCGTACCGGATGGGGAGTGCCATTGCGTGAAGTGCCAACCGGGCTTGCGCTCTGGCGTTGGCAATGTGACAACGTTGGCCAAGCCTTGCAGGAGCAACTCCGGTTGATGTCTGTCCAGCCCCTCGTTGCGCTGGCCGCCGAAGTACTGGCGAATATAATGGTCGGGTTTCTGGCGCAGCAGGCGGTTCTCCTGGTGCAGACGCGCATTCTCTTCGCGCAGGCGGGTGTTGTCGCACGGACCCCGGTATGGCTGCAGTGTGCTCATACGGTTAGTTGGCCTGCGACTCGATTATTCTCACACAGGCCGGCCGGTAAAGTTGCGCTTCGTTGTCACTTGCTGGTGGGCTTCGGCTTTGGTAGTCTTCGTCGCCCGATGACCGACACCGACCGCGAAGTTCAACACAAAGTCATTCGGGAAACTCCCCGACAATTCCGGCGGGACCTTGTTCTCCCTTGCCGACCAACACGGGGTGACCGCTTCCGTGATGAACTACGGCACGACGAACACCACTATCTATGCTGCGAATAGCGACAATCAATTGACCAGCGCCACGACCACGCCGGCGTTGTCCTAATTTCGATTTTCAGAGACTCAGCCCAATTTATGGTAGTGCCTTAATTTGAACTTTCAGCCGGGGGCATCAAATACCAAAGCGCCAGATAAACCAACACAGATGGAAAGCCAGCGCTCAACACCGAAAGGAGGATATAGACGATCCGAACTCTCTGTGCAGGCCACCCAAGCCATTCCGCAATCCCGCCGCAGACTCCGGCGATCATGCTGTTATGCGACCGTCTCAGCACTACATTTTCCTTGGTTCACTAATGCGCCTTGCTCCCGATATGTCCACAGGCACCTACTCTCAACCACCGTTCTAGCAGTGAAATGACCTAAGTGCCAGCAAATCGATCCCAGACATTGACGTATGTGCCTCCAAATCAATGGGTGGTTTTCTCCTCGCTGAAACCTACCAAATCGCCGACCATCCTGATCCCCATACAACCATACTCTTACCTGCTCCCTGCGCGATTCGTGATTGAAAACCCCAATGAATTGCATCTTTTCGCACGCGAACCGAAAACCACCTTTCTCCGAAATCGACCTCCTTCCTGTGCTTCACGGATGCCTTGCTCAAATTTCTTCTCAGCCTTGTCCTGTGCGACAATGAAAAAAGCGTGGTGGTATCCACGTATGGTATCCAGTGCCCCCTGCCTTTTCGGAGACTCCAAAAACAAAGCCCACGCAACCTATTGAGATTGCGTGGGCTATGATGGAGCCGGCGATCAGACTTGAACTGATAACCTGCTGATTACAAATCAGCTGCTCTGCCAATTGAGCTACGCCGGCTTATATTAGCAAATCGCTGCCATACATGCCCATAATGTGAGGCGAAAATCTGCTGTTGCAATGCTTTGTTGCATGGTTTAGAATATTCGTATATGAGAACCACCCAAGCCAAGGGTCGCAGGCAGCAAAAACTCATTCATGTCGGCGATTGTCTTTATCGTTCGAGCCTCACAGATCGTTACTACGCTATTTTTGGACGGGATGGCAGACAAGTCAAGCGAAGTCTGAAGACCACAGACCCCGAACTCGCCAAACGCCGCCGCGAAGAATACCGTCGTAAAGTTGAACGTCTGACGGTGGACGATGCGAAGACCCTGCCTTTTGCCGAGTATGACAAGAAGAGGCCCAAGGAGTTGGTGGGTGGGCTGGCGAAGCGCTGGTTGGATTCGGTTGCCGTTGCGATCAAACCCAAAACACTCCGCATGTATCTCAACTCAGTAACAATGCTGGCTCGACATTTCGGCGTTCTGACGGTCCGTAGCATAGGCCTGCGGCAGATAGAGCAATGGGCGGCGCAGCGCAGCGGTGGGTGTTCGGCTCGCACGTACAACGCCGATCTTGATGTGTTGCGCCGCATCTTGGACTACGCCTGCAAGCACGGTCTACTCTTGGAGAACCCTGCCAGGGAGATCAGCCGGCGCAAACTGAGCAAAGAGAAGTTGGTCATTCCGACCAAAGAGCAGTTTCGCAAGTTGCTTGAAACCATGCGAAAGAACAACGGCAGGGATTCCGCCGATCTGGTGGAGTTCCTCGCCTACTCTGGCTGCCGACTTTCCGAGATCGTCGGCGACAGTGGGTTTGGCAAGCCGCCAATGGTCTGGGGCGACGTGAATTTCGAGTTGAAGACATTCACCGTTGCCGGAAAGGGCAGCGGCGAAACCGGCAAGAGCCGCACCGTGCCACTGTTCCCGCCACTGGAGAGATTGCTCCTGGCATTCAAAGCTAGGCTGGCCCGTCCACCGGAAGCGACGGACAGGATTGTTCAAATCGAGTCGGCTAAGACCAGCATTATTAACGCCTGCAAGGAACTCGGCCAGCCCCAATATACGCACCACACCATGCGGCACTTCTTCTGTTCCAACGCCATCGAATCCGGTGTGGATTTCAAGGTCATTGCTGGCTGGCTCGGGCACGTCGACGGCGGCGTGTTGGTCGCCAAGACCTACGGACATCTGCGTGACGTTCACAGCCGCGAAATGGCAAAGCGCATCACCTTTGACGCCACGGCTGTGGAACCCGAAAACGTGGTGCCCATGACTGCCCCGAAATAAGGCGGGTGAGTCCAACGAGCGGTGCGGGCAAGGATGCGTCATTCAGCGCTGGTTTCCTTCAGAAAACGCTCGATCTCGGGGAGCGGAAACAGCGGTCGCCGCAATGCGCGGCAAGGTCGCAGTAGTCCGCGAGCAACCAAGCGGTCAACCGTGATCGGTGTCACGCCCAAGGCTCTCGCCGCTTCCTGTCGTGTCAGCGCGAGTCGCAATTTCCTTATTGTTTGTCTGCAGGGCAATCTCCTGTTTCTGCGTTACAACCCTGAACAGCGCACTTTTTCGAGCCAGGGAGTGAGTTAGTCCGAGGTTGTTGTTGATGTTGCACTAGGGTTCTGAGTTTGTCCATCCCCGACGGAGGGAGGCATGCCATACTGGAGCATTTTGACGCATAGTGAAGAGTATAGACTTCGCTCGTTCCACGAAACAACACAGGTTCATTACAGTTTTGTCATGTTCGAGTTCAAGCGGGACATGGCGCGGCGCGCGAACCTGCGGCCGCGCCTGTTGGACGGTCGAACGCGATAGGTGGTTCCCTTCACGTCTCCATAGGGTGTTACGCGCCTGAGACGAGCGCAAACCGATCCCTGATTATCATACTCCGTATACTCAGTGGCGGGATTGATCCTTACGTCCCGAAGCGACTGTAGTGGATTTCGAGTGAGCATGCAGGTGACATTACGGGGGGCAGCATCGCAGTTGTCCCGCACAAGAAGTTGTTCGATCCGCACAGGAACGCGGGACGCCATCATGGAAAGTGACGGACGATTCGACCACATACGCGCTAACCGATGCTCCACTTGACCTTGAATATGACAGAATTGTAATCATGCTGTGCTGGTTAGCGGAAGGGTCGAAGTGTATGGTAGGAACTGTTACGCCATGAAGATACTGGTTGTTGAGGATGATCGCAAAATTGCATCCTTCATCGAGAGGGGACTGAAGGAACAAGGCTTTGTCGTCGAGGTGTGCGCAGACGGCGATGAAGGCTACACACGCGCGATCTCGCAAATCTATGATGTGATTATCCTCGATATCATGCTCCCAGGCCGAGATGGCCTGAGTATATTGCGCGCGTTGCGGGAGAAGAAACGCATCGTCCCCGTTATCTTGTTGACGGCGCGTTCGGGACTGAATGAGCGCGTCGAGGGATTGAACCTCGGGGCCGACGACTACCTCCCGAAGCCGTTCTATGTGGAAGAGTTGATTGCTCGCATTCAGGCGGTGGTTCGTCGCGCATCGGGTGAGCAATTGACGCAGCTGACAGCCGACGGATTGGTAGTAAATCTCATCACGCGTGATGTCCTGCGGGGCGACCAACGGATCGACCTCACGGCCCGAGAATTCAATCTGCTGGAACTATTGATGCGCTCCCCGGGACGCGTGTTCACTCGCACCCAGATCCTCGAACACGTGTGGGGTTATGATTTCGACCCACAAACCAACGTCGTGGACGTGTACATCCGGCGATTACGCGCGAAAATTGACGTGTCGCCGGAACCGTCATGGATCGAAACCGTGCGCAGCGTGGGCTATCGCTTTCGCCATCCGGAGCGAGGGAAATGAGGCTTCGTCTCAAAATCGCGCTGTTGTCGCTCGTGATCTCAGGGTCGATTCTGGTCGGCTTTGGGATTTGTTTCCTCGGTGTCATCTCCCGCGTGCAGATGGACCGCGCCGACCGCGAGATTGCCGCTCTGTGCAACGGACCACTCCAGCGGCGGTTGCCGCGTATGTTCTGGGAGGACTTCGGCAAGTCGCTGCAGATTGTCCATGGCGAAAACCAGTCGAACCAGCTTGTCGCGTGTGTGTGGGATTCTGAGAATAAACTCTTCTACAAGCCGGCCCAGTGCCCGCCTGAGATCGCCACCATGCGGCTTCCGACACTCAAGTTTGCAGAATCACAACCGCCGGAATCCGCACGCCAAGACGATGGCGGACCGCGATTCCCCGACTCAGAGGGCCCTTCCGACAAAGGTCTCCAGCAAGTCATATGGCCTGGCGGTCCGTGGATGTTAGCGCCGCCTCCACCGGATCAGTCCGGATTGTCGAATGCGCCGGGAATGATGCGATGGTGGCCCGACGGGTCAAGAGGGATGCCCGGGCTACGGGCGGCTCGCGTCAAGAAACCTGTTTTCCAAACTGTCAATACTTCCGGCGGCGATTGGCGGGTCGGGATTCTGGGCAATGATTCGGTGACCATTGTGATCGGCGTGAACCTGGCAGAATACCACCGCGAAGCCGCGCGGATCCGTAACGCGTTTCTGTTCGTCGTGCCGCTCGGCTTACTCGTGCTGGCTGGCGGCGGTTGGCTGCTGGCGGCACGCGCGCTGAGACCAATCGCTATCATTACACACACAGCGGCAGGGATTACGGCGCGGGGTCTCGACAAACGTGTTCCGTTCACCTCGGCTGATCCTGATCTGGTCCTGCTCTCGGAGGTGATCAATGGGATGCTCTGTCGGCTGGAGAGGAGCTTTGGTCAAGCTGTGCGTTTCAGCGCCGACGCCGCCCATGAATTGCAGACGCCTCTGACCGTATTGCAGGGTGAACTGGAGGAAGCTGTCCAATGCTCCGTGCCGGGTTCTGACGAGCAACAGCGTTACAGCGGCCTGCTCGAGGAAGCGCAACGGCTCAAGGCCATCGTCCAAAAACTATTGTTGCTTGCGCGTGCCGATGCCGGCCAATTGACCCTGCAACGGGAGACGGTGGACCTGACTGCCCTCGTCGAGTCAGCCGTCGAAGACGTGAAAGCAATCGGGCCAGAGTTGTTGGTGGAACAACAGATCGCCAGTGGCGTCCACGTCAAGGCCGACACCGACCTGTTGGCCCAGGTAATTCGCAATATGACGAGCAATGCCGTGAAATACAATGTCGAGCACGGTTGGGTGGTTTTCCAACTGTGTACCAACGGTCGCGTCGCACAGTTCACATTGAGCAATACCGGCGTGCCAATCCCCCCCGAAGATCAAGAGCGGATTTTTGACCGGTTCTATCGCGTGGACAAATCCCGGAGCCGGCGGATTGGCGGTGTCGGGTTGGGTTTGAGCATCGCGCGAGAGATCGCACGGGTGCATCATGGCGACCTGGTGTTCGGCCCCCCCCGCGAGGAATGGATCTCGTTCACATTGACGATCCCGCTAGAGGATGTAACCAGTCCTCCCTGAGCACTGCCATCCACGGCATGGGTTGGCTCCGTGATCCCCACCGGTGAATCGACCCTGGTCGTTCCACGGACAGGCTATCCCGCGGCATCGCTCGTGGGCGGCCTGACTTCGGTTAGCCACTCTCCCTCGTCGCCTGAGATCTCAAGATCATCGCCCGCTTTCTTGCATTACAGATCTGTAATTCCGTCCAGCATCCGTTGTTCATGACAGTCGGGTAGAAAGACCATAGACGAGTGGTGTGGGTGGGCACAAGCAGGAGAAACAATAAGTGAATGGAGAAGCGTCATGATGCAGCAGCCTGTCAGACCAACAACGCGAACTCGTGGGTGTGATCTGGTGCGGACCATCCTCAGCGTCGCCGCAGTGGTGATTGTTCTCGCCAGCCGAAGTGATTGTGTTTGGGCGGATACGAATAATTGGATAGGGACCAGCGGGAGCTGGTTCACCTCGGCCAACTGGTCACTGGGGGCGCTGCCTTCCTCCAGCGACGAAGCCTTCGTTGCCAATACCAACATCGCAAACGCCATCATCGAGGGGACGACCACGGCGACCGCGGGCGATCTTTTTATCAACAGCGGAAGTGTCACGGTTGGTAATATTAGCGCAGGAGCCCTCACGGTTAATGGGGAAATATCCGTTGGCACACTGGGTACCTCCGGTACTCTTGCCTTGAACATTGGCACCATCTCCGCGAACACCATCAGCATCGCCGCAAATGGCACATATTCCGACACTTCTTCCGGCGCGATCATCCTCACAGGCGCCGACCCGACCATCAATGTAGCGAACGGTGTCGATGCCGTTGTGAACAGCCAGATTACGGGCACCAGCGGATTGATCAAAGGCAGTCTGGGCACGCTGACGCTCGCGGGTAATAACACCTACAGCGGCGGCACAACAATTAGCCTGGGCACGCTCCAGGTAGGTAATGGCGGCACCAGCGGTTCGTTGGGCAGCGGCGACGTAGTCAATAACGCCGCCCTGAGATTCGATCGTAGCGATAGCGTCGTTGTCGACAATTCGATTAGCGGTGTCGGTAGCCTGACGCAAGCCGGTAGCGGCACACTGACGCTCACAGGCAACAACACCTATAGTGGTGGTACGACCATCAGTTCAGGCACGCTGCAAGTAGGCAATGGTGGAACGAGCGGCTCGTTGGGCAGCGGTACCATTAGCGACAATGCGGCATTGGTTCTTGATCGTAGCGATAGCATCGTGCTCAGTAACACAATCAGCGGCACCGGGAGCCTGACCCAGGCTGGCGCCGGCACGCTGACACTCGTGGGAACAAACACCTATAGCGGTCGCACGCTCATCAGTTCGGGCACTCTGCAAGTCGGCGATGGAGGGACCCTCGGCACACTGGGTACCGGCGACATCAGCAACAACTCCGCGTTGGTTTTCAATCGAAGCGACAGCGTCGTGGTCAGTAACACGATCAGCGGCGGCGGCAGTCTGAACCAAGCGGGTGCCGGTACACTCACGCTTGTCGCCGACAATTCGTATACCGGACTCACGATCATCAGTTCGGGCACCCTGCAAGTGGGCAACGGAGGTACCCTCGGCACATTGGGTAGCGGTGCTATCAGCAACAACTCGGTGCTGATCTTCAGCCACTCCGACGACATTCTGGTCACCAATCAGATCAGCGGCAGCGGCAGCCTAACCCAAGCCGGCACCGGCACGTTGACAGTGACCAACGTGAACACCTACAGCGGCGGCACGTGGGTTGAAAACGGCGGCACGCTTGCCGTTCAGGACAGCCATGCCCTGGGCAATGGCGGCGTGAATCTAATCGACGGCACGTTGAAATTGAATGAGACCACGGTCTATGTGGGCGGCAGCTACACGCAGGGCGCGGACGGCACCTTGGAAATAACGATTGCGGGCACGAATACAACGAGTGGCAGCACGAATTCATACGGCCAACTTAATATCGGCGGCACGGCAAGTCTCGCTGGCACGGTTAGCGTCGTGCAAGCCAATGGCTATGTGCCGGAGCACAACGATCAATTTGTGTTGGTCACCGCCAGCAATGGCGTGACTGGAACGTTCTCCACGTTCACCAATGACTTCACCTACAGTTCTTTGCTGAAACCAACGCTTATCTATGACACGGACGACGTGACGTTGAAATGGGAGCAGTTGTCCTTTGTGCCGTATGCGCTGACGCGGAACCAGCGTGCCGTGGCGCAGGACCTGAATGCTGTTTCAAGCTCCACCATCTCATCGGCGGTGGCGCTGGTTAACTACCTGGACAATCTTTCCGATCCGTCGAACAGCTTGCCGGTCGCGTTCAATGAGATTTCACCCGAACAACTGACGGCGATGTTTACCATGGCATTCGCGAATATGAACTCACAAGGCAGCAGGTTCCTCCAACGAGCGAACGAACTGCGCGCGGATTACCGTGATTTGTACATTGATGCGGCCAACCGTGCCGTGGCCGATGGCAGTGTGACGGTTCCCTCGTCGACCGACGCCTCCCCGGGCCAGTCTTCGACCGACATTTTGAGCCGCGCTTTGGATAATCCGTGGAGCGTATATGTCGAGGGCGGCGGCGATTTCGCGGTTGTACCAGGGAACACCAACGCCGCGGGCTACAATCTGTCCAGCGGTGATTTCACGATCGGGGCCGACCGCCAAATCAGCCGTCAGTTGGTCGTGGGTGGAGCTGTCGCCTACGACAGCGGGCAGGTAAGTTTGACCGACAAGGGACACATCGATCTGGATAGCTACCTCGCTCAACTCTATGCGGCATGGTTCCGAGAGGGACTGCATGTGGAAGGAATGCTCGGTGGAGGCATTAATACCTACGGGACGCGCCGGGAGGGGCTGGGGGGCGTCGCCACCGGCAGCACCGATGGTCTCGAGTACACCGCGCTCGTGGGCGGCGGCTACGACTGGCAACATGCCGAGTGGAGTTTCGGGCCGCAGTTGGTCGTCCAGTACATGTCCGCGAGTATCGACGCGTTCGACGAAACAGGATCGATGGCCCCGCTGCACATCGAATCGCAGAGTGCCGATTCGTTACACACACAACTCGGTGCGGATCTGCATTGCCGCCATTATATAGAGCCTACATTGACTTTTGTAACGCCCGAAGTCTATCTTGCCTGGCAGCACGAGTATTTGGACACCAGCCTCCCGCTTAAATCCCGCCTTGCCAGCGGTGCCGGCGATGTATTCACCGTCTACGGCCCGGATCTGGGAAGCGATAGCATCATCATGAGCCTGGGGTTCACGATCCAGTGGAAGCCAACCGTCAGCACCTACTTTCATTACACGATGCAAACGGTGATGCAGTCGCGTGGCTACGAGGCGAACGCCGTGGACGCCGGTATGCGCATCAACTTCTGAACAGTAGCACCCGCAATTGAGTGTTCCTTGCCGGCCTTGATCGAGCGGTCCTCCCGCAGGTCGATGACATTTTTGTAATCGTTCCTCACGCCATTCCGTCATGGGGCGAGTGTTCAATACAAGCAGGAAACACGAATGGGAACCGTCGGATTAACACTGATGGCGTCCATTGAACGGTAGAGGGTACCAACATGGTTCAATCGTCAAACGGAAAGAGCGTGGCCGTGTTCACTGACCGAACATGTATTCTGTTTTTACTCATGTCTTCCGCGCTCCTGTTGGCAGGTTGCGCGACCACGAATTCTGACGAGCGCGACATCTTCTACAGCGGATGGGTCGATCCACATAGCAACACGCTAATTCAATAACTTGCAGGGGAACCGAGGGCCCATCTTGGGGTAGTTCTCAACAGGGCAAAATTTGATGTGAAAACGCTAACGGCATTATTTCTAATCCTGATCACAGCCATCTCGCCTGCCCAAACGACCAGGGCCGCAGAAAGACAAGTGTTACAAGGTCACATCCCCATGGCCGTTACGGAATCGCATCTGCAACCGGTGGGTGAGCTTTCTGGTTTAACGAATCTGTATTTGGCAGTCGGGCTTCCGTTGCGCAACACGGAAGAGCTCACCACCCTGCTGCAGCAGATCTACGACCCGTCAAGCCCCCAATACCGTCACTATCTGACGCCGGAACAATTTACGGAGATGTTCGGTCCGACAGAAGAGGATTATCAAGACCTCATCGCTTTCGCGAAAGCCAACGGGTTGACGGTGAGCGGCACGCATCCCAATCGCGTGGTCCTGGATGTGAAAGGTGCGGTCACGGACATTGAGAAAGCTTTTCATGTAACGATGCGGGTCTACCAGCACCCGACGGAAAGCCGCACGTTCTACGGGCCGGATGTTGAGCCATCGCTTAATCTCTCTGCTCCTGTTCTTCATATCAGCGGGTTGGACAATTATACCCTCGCTCATCCGAGGCTTCATCGTAGTCGCAGGAGACAAGCACAGAACGCAACTCCAAAGTCCGGCTCCGGGCCAGACGGCAGCTACATGGGAAAGGATTTCCGGGCGGCCTACGCGCCGGGTGTCGCACTCACCGGCTCCGGGCAAGCGGTCGGTCTGGTGGAGTTTGACGGATACTACGCGAATGATATCACTGCCTACGAGGCTACCAACGGATTGTCCAGCGTCACCCTGAAGAATGTATTGCTGGATGGGTTCGACGGGACACCGACCACCGGCCCTGATAGCGGCAACGCCGAGGTGGCTTTGGATATCGAAATGGCCATTTCAATGGCACCGGGGCTATCCGAAGTGATCGTCTATGAAGCCGGGCCCACTGGCACCCCGGACGATGTCCTGAGCCAAATGGTATCGGACAATCTGGCGAAGCAACTCAGTTGTTCCTGGGGGTGGGGCGGTGGCCCCGACACAACGGCTGATCAGCTTTTCCAACAAATGGCAGCACAGGGCCAGTCCTTCTTCAATGCTTCGGGTGACAGTGATGCCTTTGTCGGTGATACATCCTCAGAGTTTCCGTCGGATGACCCTCACATCACACAGGTTGGCGGGACGACCTTGACGACCACTGGTCCGGGCGGCTCCTATGTATCCGAAACCGTGTGGAACATGGGCTTTGTCTATAGCGATAGAGGTTTTCTCGGCAGCAGCGGCGGGATCAGCACCCTCTACTCAATCCCCAGCTGGCAACAGGGTATCACCATGTCATCCAACCAAGGTTCAACGACCATGCGAAACGTTCCCGATGTCGCCATGGTCGCTGATAACGTTTCAATCGTAGCTGACAACGGACAACAGGAAACAGTTGTCGGCACCAGTTGCGCAACGCCGTTGTGGGCAAGTTTCGTCGCTTTGGCCAATCAACAAGCCGTAGCCAACGGTCAGTCAACAGTTGGTTTTATTAACCCGGCCATCTACGCAATCGGCCAGGGCGCGAATTATTCGTCTGATTTTCACGATATCACCACCGGCAATAACGAATGGATCGCCAGTCGCAACCAGTTTTTGGCCGTTACCGGCTACGACCTCTGCACCGGCTGGGGCGCGCCGAACGGTAGCGATCTGATCAACGCCCTCGCCAACCCGTCCGGCGCCGACTTGTCTGTGGCCATGACCGGTTCACCCGATCCGGTCGTGCCGGATGAAGATCTGACCTATACGATCACGGTAATCAACAATGGTCCGGCCACAGCCACCAGTGTCACCGTCACGGACTCGCTGCCGGCCACTGTGACATATGTCTCAACCACCTCAAGTCAAGGAACCAGCTCCTACGTTGGTGGAGGCGTGAACTGTGCGCTTGGCTCACTATCGGCAAACGCGACGGCCACTGTGCAAATCGTGGTGATTCCGACTGTAACCGGAGTGATCACGAGTATTGTCACCGTCTCCGCTGATCAATCTGACCCGAATCCGGCCAACAACACCGCCACCGTGACGACCACCGTTCTTGCCCCGGCGCAACTCGGTGTCAGCCCGGCGAACTACGATTTCGGTACGCTAACTACCGGCACAACGGCACTCGCCACGTTTGTGGTGACCAACACCGGTGGGGTGACGCTGACGGGAACTGCGACGTCCGGTGGCGAGCCGTTCGCCGTGCTGTCGGGCAATTCTTTCAGTGTGCCAGGCTCTGGTTCGGCCAACGTCGTTGTTAGCTTCACGCCGCCAAGCCCCGTCGACTTCACTGGCAACGTGGTGTTTAGCAGTAACGGCGGCAATGTCACCAATTCGTTGACGGGGACGGGCACCACCAATGCGCCTTCTGATACCACGCCGCCGACGTTGATTGTACTCAGTCCCACTGACTATCAGGTGTTCACAAATGCGGCCATCACCGTCACCGGGCTGGCGAGTGACGCCAGCGGGATTAACGGCGTGACCGTCAATGGCGCCGCCGCGTCCGTGGCGGGAACCAACTGGTCGGCGGCGTTCACGCTGAATTCCGGAACCAACACGATCACGGTGATTGCGACCGACGACAGCGCCAATATGAACACCGCAACGCAAGTGGTGCATGCGGTTTTGAATGCGATGATACCAACCAACCTCCCACCGCAGATCACCGCGGGGTTGTCCGTGACCAATGCCCTGCTGCAAGTTGGGAGCACCGCCGTTGTGCTGGTCGGTGAGCCGATCGTGTTCAGCGTTTCGGCCACCGACGTCGATGGCGACTCCCTACAGTATCAGTGGGTGTTTGGCGATGGCGACCGCACCAATTCCACGATCGGCACGGTCGAGCACGTGTATACCAACGAGTGCGGGCCGTACAGCGCGAGCGTGACGGTCAGCGACGGGCAGGCTTCGACCAATAGCGATCTGACCGTGGCGGTAGCCTGCCAGATGCGGATCACCAAGCTGCAGGTGAACTTGGACTTCGCCAAGACCAACTCCGACAGCTGCACTTTGGAAGGCATGTTCGAGCTGCCGGCGGATTACAGTTTCGCCGGCAAGCCGGCGACACTGGATGTCGGCGGCGCGGAGGTGTCCTTCACCCTGCCGAGCAAAGGCGGCAGTGCGCACAATGGCCAAAGCACTTTCAGTGAGCGGACTTTTAACGAGGAGAACGGCTTGTGGACAGTCAAAGCCACTTTGAAGAAGGGTTCGTGGCAGGACGCGTGGGCCGGACAAGGATTGGTAAATGCCACCATCCCATCGCCAGGAGTATTTGTGCAATTGCAGGTGATTCTTTTGATCGACAACGAAGCATTTGTGGCTGACCAATTGTTGAACTACACGGCCAAAGCCGGCAAATCGGGAACCGCAAGGTAGACCAGATCAACTCTTTCGTACAGGCACGGCCGACGTGAAGATGTGGATTTGTCGCGGGATGCGGGTGAAGTTAAACTCCGCCAAGGCCAACGCAGACGCTTGTGACCTGAGAGCGATACTCGATCTCGGTGCTAACTCTAGCCTGCGAACAAGCTGGTTACTCTGAATGTCGGCGGGGCACAGGGGCAATTCACTGTGGATGCAAATGGAAAGGGCCACAGCATCAATGACTACGGTAACTGCCAGCCGAGTTACAACAAGAAGACTGGCTTGTGGACAATCAACGATGGATTGACGGATACGACGATCCGGTCGCCCGGGGAATCGGTGCAGTTGAGCGTGGTTCACTTGATCGGCAACGAGAGATTCGCAGCCGACCCAACATTAACCTACACGGCCAAGGCCGGAAAATCTGGAAATGCTAAGTGGCACTTCTCGTGCGGCGACGCAACCACCAGCCCCAGTACGCAATTCACCCAGGAGGGAAAAGGCGGGGGGCAGTCTTAATGCCGTCGGCCTTGATGGATTCCGGGGGAGAGGTACTCACCGTTTAATCGAGGGGTTTCGCCCGTTTCTAGTACCGGATGACGTTTTTGTAATGGGGCCTCTTGTCGTCTTGTCACGATGACAGCGTTCAATATCGGTAGAACATCTGAAGGGCTAGTCCCCCAGATAGAAACAATAGAACGGAGTAGTCTTATGAAGAGCATTATTATCGCCGTACTGGCATTCGGCTTGTTGGCGCTTGGAGCAACAGCCCAAGACGATGGAGGGCCTCCCTCCGGCGGCCCGCCCCTCGGCGATCCCAACGGCACCCACCAACCGCCTCCGCTGCCACTCTTGGTCACGGCACTCGATACCAACCACGACGGCATCATTGATTCCAATGAGATCGCCAACGCGTCGGCAGCCCTGAAGACGCTCGATAAAAGGGGTGACGGCAAGCTGACCCCCGACGAGTATTGGGGGCCTCGTCCGAGCGATCTACCGGCGGGTGACAAGGGGGGAGACGGTCCGCCGCCCCTGCCCATTGTCACGGCGCTCGATGCCAACCATGACGGGATCATTGATTCCAATGAGATCGCCAACGCGTCAGCGGCTTTGAAGACGCTCGATAAGAGGGGCGACGGCAAGCTAACGCCTGACGAGTATATGGGGCCTCGTCCGAGCGGCCCGCCGGGCCAACAGGATGGCGGTTCGCCGCCTGGCGTACCCCAAGGGTCGAGTGTGAACTTCTGAAGCCCGATTGCACGCGGTGTAGACCGGGAGAAAGGTTTCCCTAGAGGGACGGCCTAGCCTCCATGAAGGGGGCCCCGGTCACCCGCGTTCGCGGCAGAACGAAAGTTCAAATATGGACCCAAGTTGAAATGCACAAACAAGGAAAACCGCTGATGAAGAAACGACGCCTTCTACTCACTCTGACTACGCTCTTGGTGTTGACTGGCCTTCCCGGCAAGACCGGCGCAACCACGCTCACAACGTTGTATAGCTTCATCGGCGGCTCGGACGGCGCCGAGCCTCCCAGCGCACTTGTCCAAGGTGGTGACAGCAATCTCTACGGAGTTACGTACGGCGGAGGGTTGTACGGCGCGGGCACAGTATTCCAAATTAGCGCGGAGGGGACGTTGACAACACTGTATAGTTTCACCGATGGCCTCGATGGTGCACAGCCGCGGGGAGCGCTTGTCCTGGGCAGTAACGGTAATTTCTACGGGACAACCTTTTCCGGAGGACTGGAGAAGAGCGTGGGGACCGTGTTCACAATCGACTCGTACGGCAATCTGACGACGCTGTACAGATTCAGCAGTTATTCTGACGGCGCGGAACCATATAGTGGACTTGTCGAAGGCAACGACAACTATTTCTACGGGACGACCTATAGCGGAGGAGTAAGCAACGTGGGCACGGTATTCAAAATCAGCCCGGAGGGTACGCTAACAACGCTGCATGGCTTCAGCGGTGGCACCAATGGCGCGAACCCGGTGGCGGGGCTCGTTTTGGGCACCGACAGCAATTTCTATGGGATGACCTATGGCGGAGGGTATTCCAACGGCGCTGGCACCGTGTTTTCGATTACATCCACAGGGATGCTGCGTACCGTGTATGAATTCACCGGCGGCAGTGATGGCGGCTACCCGATGGCCAGTCTTATCGAGGGCAGCAACAAGCGTTTCTACGGAACCACTTTCGCCGGCGGCGACTACGGCTCGGGCACGGTGTTCCAAGTGACCACGACGGGGGTGTTGTCGACACTATATAACTTCACAGGCGGGGCCGACGGCGGGTACCCCGAAGCGGGTCTAATAATCGGCAGTGACGGCTATTTCTACGGTACAACCAGTGCTGGGGGCAGCGCCGGTGATGGTACTGTATTCAAGATCAGTTCGGGCGGCGCGCTGACGACGCTACAGAGTTTTGGGGGCACTAATGGCGCCAACCCCGAGGCCGGTCTGGTTCAAGGCAACGTGAGCAATTTCTACGGCACAACCTTTGCCGGGGGGACAGATGACGCTGGCACCGTCTTCACACTTGTGCAGCCATGCACTTATACGCTCTCTCCCACTCATGTGACGCTTCCCGGCAGCGACGACAGCGGGACCTTCACCATCACCCCCGGCAACACCAACTGCCCCTGGACAGCAACCAGTATGGTGGATTGGATCACGATCACCTCCAGCACCAACGGACTGGGCAGTGGGACGGTCTCCTATTCCGTGACGGCCAATACCAACGGCACCGCGCGCACCGGCACAATTGACGTTGAAGGTAAAACTTTCACAGTAACGCAACAATCCCTTGTGTACGGGAGTTTTCTTCTTGGGACGTACAATGGCCTCGTGTTGCAAGCCGACTTGCCCTCGCAGGCAAGCTCCGGCTTCATCAGCCTCGCCCTCAGCAAGACCGGGGCCTTTGCGGCGCGTCTGGCGATCGGTGGTACGGACTCCACATTCAAGGGAGTGTTTGATACGTCCGGCAATGCGACGAACACCGTGGCGCGCAAGAATCTGACTTCGTTGAATGTCATCCTGCACTTGTTGACAGAGAGCAATGAGACAGATCAGATCGTGGGAACAGTTTCGGACGGCACATTTACCTCCGATCTTCTGGCGGATTTGGCTGTGTTCACTCGTCTCACCCCGTGCCCGTGGGCGGGGCGATACACGTACGTCCTGGAGCCCGTTGACGACGGTGACCCGACCGTTCCACAGGGATTCGGCTATGGGACGTTGACCGTTTCGACAACCGGCAGTGGACAAATGAGCGGTGTGCTTGGCGATGGTACGAAAATCAGCAGCATGGTCCCTGTCTCGGGGTATGGTACTTGGCCGCTATACGCTTCCTTGTACAAGAATCAGGGTTCGTGCCTCGGCTTGATATCCTTTGCGACCAACGACACTCTCTCTGCGACTGTGAACTGGTTCAAGCCGTCCGGGACAACGGATCATGATTATCCTGACGGATTCACGACGGCACCCACGTTGACTGGCGGGATTTACGTCTCGCCGAAAGCGGGAGGCCCGTCGATCGCAGCGAGCGGACAGTTGACCTTGGGCGGCGGCAATCTGGAGAGCAACCTCGTCAAGAGTGTGGTCATTACCGCGAGTGGCAACGTCACGGTATCACCAACCGGCAGCGATCAACTGACATTGAAAATCAACCCAATGACCGGGCAATTCAGCGGCGGCTTCTTGAATGCGGCCGTTGGCAAGACCGTCAAACTCGGTGGCTCGCTCCTGCAAATCGACAACTCCGGTGCGGGGTACTTCCCGGGCACGAATCAAACCGGTTTCGTCATCCTCGAACCCGTCCAGTAGGGGTCTATGCAATCAAAAAAATCACGGCAGTCAGACTACCCGTCTAGCCGATGGTAAGGGAGCAATTGGCACGGTCCAATCTCAATTGTCGGCGCGCCAATCTGCTCGGCGCTCCGATGACGTTTCTGTAATGCGGCCGCATGTCTTCGTGTCATGGTGGTTGTGTTCATTAAGTCTCGAACAGACGGAGGAATGCCAACTCCAGATAACAAACAATCGAGAGGAGTAACGGTATGAAAGGAACAGTTCCCACGATTGTGCTGACGCTTGGAATGTCAATGCTTACGGTACTGGCCCAAGACGACGGCGGTACGAACCTTGTCTTCACCGGCACGAACAGACTGCCTCCCCCACCGTCACGCGTGTTTGCGGTATTGGATGCCAACCATGACGGTGTCATCGATTCGAACGAGATCGCCAATGCGCCGGCGGCGTTGAAGTCGCTCGATAAGAACGGCTACGGCAAACTGACCTGGGATGAGTTGTTCCCACCACCTCCGGGGGGTTGGGGGGGAGTTGAACCGTCTGTCAAAACTCAGGGCTCAACGGTGAGCTTCTGAATGCCAACTGTCGCGGTGTGAACCGGGGGCGAGGCCTCCAGAGTGGGGGTCCTCTTAGCCTCCACGAAGAGGTCACCCGCGACGATGATGTCACCGGGCATTACCAGGATCTGGAGACAGAACGCCATTGTTCTGACCGGCAGATGGCCGGTGTGCTTGCGCTTCACGAGGCCCCGCGGCACCCAATGGCTCCGGCCGAGATCCAAGCGATTTTGGAAGACGATGCGGGAGCAGTTCCCGGTCCGTGCCCAGTTCGACAGCTTTGAGCAGAATGGCGAGTCGTTGCGGTTGGGTTGAAGAACCACGTTTGCCGACACAAGAAAGGATATCAGCCGATTGTTCTCGTTGGTGCTGCGTGCCACATAGGGCTATGACTATAAACAGCATACCTGGAGCACGGTTTGATCGTTTGCTGACCGCGAACGTCTTCCTCGAGCCAATCATCGGCAAGGAAGTGGAATGGTTCGCGGACGACGCGGAGACCACGCTTGGAACAGTTGCAGAGGGGCTGTTATTCGATCAGTGGACATATGTCGTCTTGGGAAAAGGCGGCACGGACGGGTTCCATGTTCTCAGGATTGAATTCGGAGTGTTGACCCGCGATGAAGCAACGGTGCGGTTGCTGCGAACCATGAAGGCGAGCGAACAAAGTCGACCACGATCGCGTCGCCGGTATAAACCAGGACCGCCGGATTATTGAATCGTGAAGCAGAAATCGCTTTCCAAGCTCGCTGATGAACAGGAGACGACAGAGCGGCTGCTGGACACTGCAGAGCGGCTTTTTGGCGGGCGCGAGGGAGACCGACGTTACGACTGGCCGTGCGCGAAACGCAATCGCGGCATTGGTGGCGTGAGATCCTGACGAAACTGACCGCCCCACCCAACCGGAAGCGCGCACGCTGCGAGCAAGACCAATGGCCACTTCCAGCCGGATTTGAATTTGCAAGCTGTCATGGTGTTTTTCAGGCCCACTGATCTCCTCCTCTCTGCTTAAGTGGAACCTCGCCACGATGACAGCGGCTGTGTCGGCAGGTTTACAGAAATGTAATGCAGTGCGCCCGGGCCTGATGTGGCTCAGAGAGCGAGTGGGAGGGTCAACGTAACCGAAATCGGGTCATCGTGCGGAGGGTTGGGCACGTAGCCTCCACGAAGGGGTCCCCCGGTCGCCCGCGACGACGATGTTTGCCTCGATCAAAAAAATGCGGCAGCACCGCCCGGGTCCTTTCGTCCCTCAACATTCTGAGAAGCCGGCTTGACATATGATTCATACGTATGTATTATGATGAACCATGAAAAGGAAGCCCATTGCTCAGCCCGTTGACGAGCGGGAGACGGCGGAGCGGCTGTTGGACGCGGCCGAACGGCTTTTTGGCGTGCACGGCTACGACGGAGTGGGGATGCGCACGCTGGCGGAGGAAGCCGGGGTCAACCTGGGGGCGGCGACCTATCACTTCGGCTCGAAAGAGGCGCTCTACGTGGAAACTTTCATGCGGCGCTTCCGCCCCACAAATGCTGAAAGGCTGCGGCTGCTTCAGAAAGCCGAAGCGAGGTCGGACGGCAAACCCTTGCCTGTGGAGAGAATTGTGGAATGCATGATCCGCCCCCCCTTCGAGTCGGGGCTTGAACATCCCGCTTTCCAACTGTTTCTGGCACGCAATCTTTTCATGCCGCCGCCGTTTCTTCATGCCGCGATCCACAAGGAGCTTGAGCCGGGGATGAGGGTGTTCATTGCGGCTCTCCGGCGCGCGCTGCCGGACCAGCCGGAGGATTTGCTTCACATGCGCACCATGTTCGCGATGGGCGGGTTGTTAATGTTTTCGATGCGCGCGGGCGAGATACCGGGAATGCGGAACCCGCAACTACACGAGGTTGTGATGCGCGAAATGGTGGCCTTCATGACGGCGGGGTTGCAGAGTGCACCGGCGGTTTCAGCAAAGGATCGTCCGCGTCTGCCATTTCCACCCAAGCTGCCAAGGAAATAGCGAACCTATGTCAAGACCATCCTGCATCGTTCTCGCTGCGGCCCTGGTGTTATCCGGCTGCACGATGATTCCCAAATACGAACGCCCGGCCGCGCCGGTGGCGGCGCAGTATCCGGGGACGACAGAATCCCGGAAGGAATCCGCAGCCTCCGACATCGCGTGGCAGAACTTCTTCGCCGAGGAGCGGCTGAAGAAGTTGATCGAGCTGGCGCTGGCCAACAACCGTGATTTCCGCGTGGCGATCCTGAACGTCGAGCAGAGTCGCGCACAATATCGCATCACGCGGTCGGCGTCATTTCCCACCATTGATGGCAGCGGCAGCTACACCCGCCAGTATGCCTCGGCCACGTCCGGTCAAGGGACTACCAGCACCGGCACAGGCTTGTCTCAACAATGGAGCGCCAGTCTTGGCACGACCGCGTATGAAGTGGATTTGTTTGGCCGGGTGCGCAGCCTGAACCGGCAGGCCCTGGAAAAATACCTCGCCACGGACGACGCCAGACGCAGTGCGCAGATTTCCGTCGTGGCCGAAGTCGCCAATCAATACTTCACGCTGCGCCAGGCGGAGGAGCAACTCCAACTGGCGCGGCAAACGTTGCAAGCCGTGCAGGAATCCTATGATCTCAACAAGGCCACGTTTGACGCCGGAGCCAGCAACGAACTGGATCTGCGCACGGCGGAAGGACAGGTGCAGACGGCGAAAATCAATGTGCTGACCTATGAGCGCCAGATTGCCCAGGCGGAGAATTACCTCGTGCTGCTCGTCGGCCAGCCGCTCCCGTCCGACCTGCCAGCACCCCAGCCTTTCAATGCCACCGACATTCTTGAGGAAATCCCTGCCGGCCTCCCCTCGGATCTTCTTGGGCGTCGCCCGGACATCCTCGAAGCCGAGCACACGTTAAAGGCTGCGAACGCCAATATTGGTGCTGCCCGGGCCGCGTTCTTCCCCACCATCAGCTTGACCGCCTCGATCGGCACCACCAGTACCCAGCTTTCGCAACTCTTCCACTCCGGCACTGGCGTCTGGAGCTTTTCTCCGCAGGTGACCGTGCCCATCTTCACCGGCGGACAGAACACCGCTGATCTCGATGCCGCAAAGGTGAGCGCGCGGATCGAGGTGGCGAATTACGAGAAAGCCATTCAGACTGCGTTTCGCGAAGTGGCGGATGCGCTCGTCGCCAACAGCAGTTATGCGAGTCAAATTGAGGAGCAAGGTACGCTGATCGACGCGCAGCAACGGCGCTTTGATCTCGCCAATACCCGGTATCGCCAGGGGGAAGACACCTACCTGAACGTGCTCTCCGCCCAGCAGGACCTTTACAGCGCCCAGCAGGGTCTTCTCGAAGCTCAATTCAACAAACTCGCCAGCCAGATTTCGCTCTACACGGCGCTGGGTGGCGGTTGGAAATGATGGCGGAGGAATCAGAACGATGAGACCAAACAGAAAACTCTCCCACGTGCTGCCAGCAATTCTCGCGGCATTCACACTCACGATCTGTTCCGGCTGCAACCGCAAAGGCAGCGTGAATAAATACGAAACCGCGCCCGTATCACGCGGAGACATCGTGCAGCATGTCACCGCCAGCGGCACGCTCAGCGCCGTGGTCAGCGTGGACGTGGGCAGCCAGGTTTCCGGAAAAATCACCGCGTTGTATGCCGACTTCAACTCGCCGGTGAAAAAGGACCAGCTCATTGCGGAAGTTGATCCAACCATCTATGAAGCCGCCCTGCGCCAGGCCGAGGGCCAACTGGCGAGCGCGAACGCCGATGTCACACTGAAACGCCAGAATTTGGAGCGAAAGAAGATTCTTGTCCCGCTGAAGGCCGCCTCGCAATTGGACCTGGATCAAGCCACTGCCGAACTGGCGCAGGCCGAAGCCACGGTCACCATCAATCAGGCGGAGGTCGAGAGCGCCCGGGCAAATCTCGGCTACTGCAAGATCACCGCCCCCGTGGACGGAATCGTCATCTCGCGCAAGGTGGACCAGGGCCAGACACTGGCCGCCACCATGACCACGCCGGTCCTGTTCACCATCGCACAGGACATTACCAAGATGAACATCAGCGCCTCGGTATCCGAAGCGGACATCGGCCAGGTCAAGAACGGGCAACCGGTGGACTTCACCGTGGACGCTTTCCCCGATGAAGTCTTCCACGGCACCGTCACGCAGGTGCGCAAAGCGCCGACGACCACGCAGAACGTCGTCACCTACGAGACCATCATTACCGTGGACAACCCGGAGCAGAAATTGTTTCCCGGCATGACGGCCGATGTTTCCATCCTTGTCGCCGAACGCAGCCATGTCTTGAAAATCCCCAACACCGCGCTGCGCTACACGGCGCCGGAAGGCGCGACGTTCGAGCAAACTCCGCCGGCGAAACTGGAACGCAGCCAGCGCCTCGTCTATGCCCCCGGAAGCGACGGCGTGAAACTTCGGCCCGTCATCGTCAAAGCCGGCATCACCGACGGTGTGGACACGGAAATCCTCGAAGGCGTCACGGAAGGCACGCCCGTGGTGACTTCAACCCTTTCGTCCAGCGCCAAGTCCAGCGGTTTCGGCAGCGGTCCACCACCCCAAAGCCCATGAGCACGTCGACAAGCAACACGCCCGTCATCCAACTCCGCGATCTCGCCAAAACCTATCAGACCGGCGAAGTCGAGGTGAAGGCCGTGTGCGGCGTCACGCTGGAAATCCAGCGGGGTGAGTTTGTGGCCGTCATGGGGGCGAGCGGTTCGGGAAAATCCACGCTGATGAACATCGTCGGCTGCCTCGACCAGCCCACGAGCGGAAGCTATTTGCTCGATGGCGTCGGGGTCGCCGCACTCGACCGCAAACAACTGGCGATCCTTCGTAATAAAAAACTGGGGTTTGTGTTTCAAAGTTTCAATTTGCTGGCCCGCACCACGGCGCTGGAAAATGTCGAACTGCCCATGTTCTACAGTCATCCGCTCATCCCGCTGCGCACGCGTCGTCAACGCGCCCTGCAGGCATTGGAGAAAGTGGGCCTCGGCGACCGTGTCGGGCACCATCCCAGCCAGCTTTCCGGCGGACAGCAGCAGCGCATCGCCGTGGCCCGGGCGCTGGTGAACCAGCCGGAACTGGTGTTGGCCGACGAGCCGACCGGCAATCTCGACACCCGCACGAGCATCGAGATCATGGGGCTGTTCCAGGAACTCAACGGCTCCGGCATCACCATCGTCATGGTCACGCACGAACTGGACATCGCCGCCTATTGCAAACGCATCGTCGTCATGCGCGATGGGCAGATCATCAGTGACTGCTGGAATGAAAATCGTCGGCGCGCCCACGAGGAACGGGCGACGCTCGACCAGGCCGAGCAGAAAGCCCGACTGGCTTGACCATGTTTACCTATATTCAAACACTCCTGCTGCGGTCGTTGCTAACGGCCATGATTGCCCTGCGCGCATTGCGCCGCAACAAACTGCGCTCCACCCTCACGGCGCTGGGCATTATTATTGGAGTCGCCTCGGTGGTGGCGATGGTGGCGGTGGGCAACGGCGCGCAAGCCCGGATCGAATCCCAGGTCTCGGCCCTCGGCCAGAACTTGCTGAGCGTCTTCGCGGGCAGCCGGCGTTCTGGCGGCGTGAACTCCGGACTGGGCAGCGCCAGCAGTATGACCCTCGCCGACGCTGATGCCATTCGACGTGAAGTGACGGATGTCGCCGCGATTAGTCCCGAAGACTCCACCACCGCGCAAGCCATTGCCAATGGACGCAACTGGTCCACGACCGTCGCCGGCGAATCGCCGGACTATTTGAAGATTCGCGATTGGAAGCTGGCCTCCGGCTCGATGTTTACCGACCGCGAAGTGCGCAGCGTGGCGAAGGTCGCCATCATCGGCTCCAAGACTGCAAACGAACTTTTTGGCCCGCTCAATCCCGTCGGTCAGACCGTGCGGGTGCAAGGCATTCCCTTCGTCATCATTGGCCTGCTCGAAAGCAAGGGCGCAGGCATGGGCGGCCAGAACCAGGACGACCGCATCCTCATTCCCTACACCACGGCCATGAAGCGCGTCACCGGGGATAAATACCTGCGCTCGATCAACGTGCAGATCGTCAGCGCCGATCGGATGGCCGTTGCCCAGCAACAAATCACCGCCCTGCTCCGCCAGCGCCATCGCCTGACGGCGGACCGTGACAATGATTTCAACATCTTCAATCAAAAGGAAATTGCCGACACGGTGAGTTCTATTTCGCGGATCATCACGCTGTTACTCGGGGCGATCTCCGGCATTTCACTGGTGGTGGGCGGCATCGGCATCATGAACATCATGCTGGTGAGCGTTACCGAACGCACGCGCGAGATCGGCATCCGCATCGCTGTCGGCGCTCAACCCGGCGATATCCGGCTCCAATTCCTCATCGAAGCCATCACGTTGAGCCTGCTGGGAGGAATCATCGGCGTGCTCTTCGGCGTTGGCGTGTCGAGACTCGTTGTGGTCGTCGCCAATTTCAACGCCATCGTTTCAACCGGCTCAATCATTCTTGCCTTCGGCGTCAGCTTTGCGATCGGCGTGTTTTTCGGCTTCTATCCTGCCCGCAAGGCCGCCGCCCTTGATCCCATCGAAGCCCTGCGTTACGAATGAAAGCCTCCCATAAGATGCGAATCCTGTCTTCGGTCAACTTCATGACAGAGGTTGGCGGCACGGTTCAATCGTCAACCGAAGAGAACGTCGTCTCCAAGGGCGCAGTAGTGTCCGCTTTGCGAATGTGCCTTCTGTTCCTGCTAGAGGACTCCAGCAAACGTGAGCGAACAGAGGCTAAAACTGTCGGCGGTAATTACAAATCAGCTGTTCTGCCAATTGAGCTACGCCGGCGTGAAAACGAATGGAACTATGCCATCGCCCGAGCGCTTAGTCCAGCGTGGCGAATGCCGCACCCAAATGCCCGATCAAATCCGAGGTTAACATGGCGCGTTCGCCGACCGTCTGGCTCGCAAGGTCGCCCGCCAACCCGTGAATGTATACCCCCGCCCGCGCCGCATCCGCCGGCACCATGCCCTGCGCCAGAAACGCGCCGATGATCCCGGTCAACGCGTCGCCCATGCCGCCCTTGGCCATCCCCGCATTGCCCGTCATATTAATCCACAGCGGTCCCGATCTCTCCGTGATCACCGTCCCGGCGCCCTTCAATACCGTGACCACGTCGTATTCCTTCGCAAACCCGCGCGCGACTTCCCACCGGTTCGCCTGCACATCCTTGCTGGTCTTGCCGATGAGCCGCCCCATCTCCCCCGGATGTGGCGTGAACACCATCGGCTTGTGCAATTTCTTCAATGCGGCCACCCCTTGCGCAATCCCATTCAACGCATCCGCGTCCACCACCATCGGCGGGAACCACCCGCTCACCACCTTCCAAATCACCTTCTGCGTCTTCGCCTGCTGACCCAACCCCGGCCCCAGCGCCACGGCGTTAAACCCGGCAAAATCCGTCGGATCGAGCTTGTCGAAATCCGCCGGGCGCGGCATCACTTCCGGCGGACAATTCGCCGCCACGATCCGATAGATGCTCCGCGGCACCGCCAGCGTCACCAACCCGGCCCCGGCCCGCGCCGCCGCCTGCGCCGTCAGCACCGGCGCTCCCGTGTAACCTTCCGAACCGGCAATCACCAGCAGGTGGCCAAAATCCCCCTTGTTCGCTGTCCGCGGACGCCTCGGTAACAACGCCGCCACGTCGCGCGCCGTCACCAGTTCCACGTCGGCCTGAATCTCGTCCACCAGCTTCCGCGGGAACCCGATGTCCACGGTCTCGATCCGACCCACAAATTCCGCCGCGGCGGGTTTGAGCAAGCCGATCTTCGGCAACCCCATCGTGACCGTCGCGTCCGCACGCACGCACACACCGCGGACTTCGCCCGTGTCGCTGTCCAGCCCCGACGGAACATCAATCGCCACCACCGGCCGATGCAGCCCGTTGATCACCTTGATCGCCGTCGCGTACGGCTCGCGCACCTCCCCGTTCAACCCCGTCCCCAGCAAACCATCCACGATCACCGCCGGTTGAAACTCCCCGACAAGCTCGGCAAATTGGTCGAGCGTCGGCAGTTCCACCACCCGCACCGCGTTCACGAGCTTCTGGAAATGCTGTAGCGCGTCGCCCTGCAATTCGTTGCGCTGACAAAGCAACACCAAGGCGGCCTGGCAACCGGCCCCCGCCAAATGCCGCGCCGTCACGATCGCATCACCGCCCTTGTTTCCCTTCCCCGCCAGCAGCAACACCGACCGCGCATCCTTCCGCCGGAGGAACCCCATGGTCGTGCGGGCCACAGCATAACCCGCGCGCTCCATCAACTCCGCTCCGGGCGTGCCCGCGGCGATGGTGCCCTGGTCCAGTTGCCGAATCTGTTCCGTCGTAACCGCTTTCATTCAAGGTCAGTGTAGCGAACGGCGTGCCCAAAAGCAACGTGTCAGCCCCATTTCAACCCCTATCTACCCTCCACCGACCCACGAATTTGGGTTCGTTTTGGGTTCGTTTTTTTCAGAAACCCAAGCCGGCGTGCACAGAATTGGGTTCGTTTGGTAATCCCCCCTCCGCACCCAACTTCCCCCGTCCATGGACACACCCCACCCGCGCCACAAGTTCGCACTCAAGCTCAACCCGTCGCGTCTTACGATCCCGTTATGTCAAATAACGATTCTGTCCGCCCATCATATCTGACTCCCGATATGCCAGTCAAGCCCATTTATCCATCGTCCCCGCTGTTGTAGCCGCACGGCTTCAGCCTGCGTCCGCCCCGCCTCTACCCCTCCTTCAACGGCTCAATGTTGCCAGGCTTGCCCACCCGGGGCCGAGCCGAGTCCTCGAGACCCGTCGTGTTTGTGCTGCCGACGCACCCGCGGGCCGGTCGC
>Ga0326727_10003848_pt1 | contig 46829 bp, 41 predicted proteins | sample MB2enrmetagenome_FD_207643 | JGI IMG/M metagenome (GOLD analysis project Ga0326727, IMG submission 207643) | Lab enriched peat soil microbial communities from McLean, Ithaca, NY, United States - MB29MY | ecosystem: Environmental > Terrestrial > Soil > Wetlands > Peat | place: USA: New York... | reverse complement strand
GTAAGGAAGTGGAGATGGGCGCCGTCGTACCCTCCAAGGACGACATCCAAACACAATTGCAGGAGCAGTACCTCAAGAGTCTTGAGGGGCTGGAGGAGGGGGACCTCGTCGATGGACATGTGATCCAAGTGACGAGCGATTTTGTTTTCGTGGACGTCGGTTATAAGTCTGAAGGCAAGATTCCCATCGTTGAGTTCGGGGATACTCCCCCAACAGTCGGCGATGTTGTCAGCGTCATACTCGTCAAGAAGGAGACTCACTCCGGCGAGATCGTCGTCTCAAAGAAACGAGCGGACGAGAAGATCTACTGGCGCACCGTTTCCAATGCATTCAAGGACCATCTGACGGTTGATGGCACGATCGACAAGGAGATTAAGGGTGGCTTTGAGGTCAATCTCGGCCATGGGCTGCGTGGATTCCTTCCTGCGTCCAAAGCTGATGTTCAGCGCGTCGAAAAAGGCGAAAAGCTCATCGGCCTCACCTCGCAGTTCTACCTCGAGAGGCTCTACTCCGAGAAAAAGGTCAATATCGTCCTCAACCGCCGCAAGTGGATGGAAGAGGACATAGAGAAGCGCCGCGAGGACTTCTTTCAGAAGACCCAGATCGGAGACAGCGTCAAGGGCGAGGTCAAAAGCTTCACTTCCTTCGGCGCTTTCATCGACTTAGGCGGCTTCGATGGCCTTCTCCATATCAATGACATGAGCTGGGGCCACGTTACCCGCCCAAAAGACTTCGTCAAAAAAGGTCAGGAGATCGAGCTCAAGGTCATCCGCATGGAGCCCGAGGAGAGGCGCATCAACCTTTCCCTCAAGCATTTCACCGCCGATCCTTGGTCGACCTTCGAGGAACGCTATCATATCGGCGACGTCGTGCACGGCACGGTCACCAAGCTCACTGACTATGGCGCTTTCATCGAGGTCGAGGAGGGGATCGAGGGGCTGGCCCACATCTCCGAGTTTTCCTGGGTGCGCAAAGTCCGTAAGCCCGACGAGATGCTCAAGGTCGGCGATAAAGTCGAATGTATGATCCTCAACTACGACCTGCAGGCCGGAAAGGTTTCCCTCGGCCTCAAACAGGTCCAGGATAATCCTTGGGATCAAGTCTCCGTGAAGTACCCAGTAGGAATGCGGCTCACCCGCAAGGTCGTGAAACTCACTGCCGCGGGTGCCTTCGTGGAATTGGAGGAGGGCATCGACGGATTTCTCCATGTCGACGATCTCTCTTGGACTAAGCACGTAAAGAACATCGCATCCGAGCTCGAAGTCGGGCAGGAAATTGAAGTCATGGTCATCGAGAGTGATTCCCAGGACAGGAACATCCGCCTGGGCATCAAGCAACTCTCCGAGGATCCTTGGCAATCCTTCTCCAAGGCTTTCCGTGTTGGCGCAACGGTCGACGGTACGGTATCCTCTGTGACGGACTTTGGTGTCTTTGTGAAGGTCCAGGGCGATATCGACGGCCTGATTAAAAAGCAAGACCTCTCCGAAGATAAGGACGAGCCCTACGATGACGCGCTTAAGCGTTTCACTGTTGGACAGACGGTCAAGGCTCTTGTCATTGAGCTCAGTCCTGAACGCCAGAAGCTCGGCCTCTCCATCCGTGATCTCGTCAGGCGCCAGCAGCGCGAGGAGATTTCGCGGTTCATGCAGGACGATACGAACGAGGGGTATACTCTCGGCGACCTGCTCAAGGAGAAGGACGACGGCAAGAAGAACGGTTAGGCGTCCGTCGCTTCTCGCGACGGCGCTTGATCGATTCCCTAGGCTAAAGGGCGATGTTCGACGTCATTGACCCCGCGAAATTCGGGACTCTGATCGAGATCAGCGCCCTGATTAATTCAAACTATGGGGACGCTACATCACTTCTCACGAAAATACTTGAATCAGCGACGCGCCTCACCGAAGGTGAGGCGTCGTCGTTGATTTTACGAGATCGGGATTCGGGGAAGCTACGCTTCGAAATAGCCCTCGGCCCCAAAGGTAGAGATGTCCAGAAGTTCCTCCTAAATCCGGGGGAAGGCATTGCGGGCTGGGTGGCCATGCACGGCCGGTCCCTCATCGTCAACGACACTGACACGGATTCGCGATTCTACGCCGATATATCCAAATCGATAGGTTATCCAACCTACTCTATACTTGCCGTACCGATGAGAGTGCGCGACGAGACGGTCGGCCTCATCGAGATACTCAATAAAAAACAGAAGAAGTACTTCACTCAGGATGATCTGCGCTGGCTCGAGCTCTTCTCCGTGCAGGCTGCGCTCGCCATCGAAAACGCAAAGTACCTCGAGAAGGCTCAAGAGGAGATCCACTACCTCCAGACTCAGGTTCAGGCCGAGAAGGGCTGGCACAACCTCATAGCTCGCTCTCCCCTCATCCTTGAGAAGCTCGACCTCATCGAGCGCGTCGCCAAGACTGACTCGTCGGTGCTCATATTGGGCGAGAGTGGCGTTGGCAAGGAGCTCTTCGCCGAGCAAGTGCATCTCCGATCCGCCCGAGCGGGAAAGCCATTCGTGCGAGTCAACTGCGCAGCCCTGCCCGAAGGCCTGCTCGAAAGCGAGCTCTTTGGCCACGTGAAGGGAGCCTTCACTGACGCGGTTCAGAATAGACGCGGCCGCTTCGAGCTCGCCGACACAGGCACTATCTTTCTCGATGAGATCGGCGACCTGCCATTAAAGCTTCAGGCCAAGCTCCTCCGAGTGATTCAGCAGAGGACATTCGAAAGGGTAGGGTCGAGCGATCCGGTTATGGTGGACGTCCGCATTGTCGCGGCCACCAACCGTGATATCGAAGATCTTGTAAAAAAAGGCGAGTTCCGCTCTGACCTCTACTACAGGCTCAACGTCCTGCCCCTCCATGTCCCTCCTCTGCGGCAGCGTAAGGAAGATATTCCGGCCCTTGCCGACGATTTCCTGAAAAAATTCTCCCGCGAGACAAATAAGCGCTTTGCGGGCTTTACCGAGACGGCCATGGAGCTTATGCTCTCATATTCCTGGCCAGGTAACGTTCGTGAGCTCGAGAATGCGGTAGAGCGAGCGGTTGTCATAGCAAAAGAGTCCCGAATCGGGGCGCGGGACCTTCTTTTGGGCTCGAGCGCCGATGACACAGACGAATATAAAGGAAAGAGCCTCAAGGAGGCCCTCTCCATCTTCAAGCGGCATTTTATCATGAAGGCCCTCGAGGACAACCATTGGAACCAGACGGAGACAGCGAAGGTGCTCGATATTCAGCGAACCTACCTATCGCGCCTCATCAAAGAGCTCGACATTACGAACCCCAAGGAGTGAAGGAAATGGATAGTCCCGCGCATTCATCCAAGTCAAAGTCGGAGCAGAAGACTTTCTACGTTACACTGAGCGATTTCCTACGCAATAACCGCGTAGCAGTCTTGATCCTGTTCGCCGTCATCGTCCTCGCGGTAATCGGAGTGGCTGTCGGTACCGCGATTAAAGACGGGCAAACCAAGGCCGCCGCCGCAAGCCTAGAGAAGCTCGAAGCCGACTATGCCACCTACTCCTCTGAGCAGGACGCGACTAAGAAGGCCGAGCTCGAGAAGGCATTCGTCGTCTCCGCCGACACTATCGCGAAGCAGTGGAACGGAAACTACGCGGCACAGAAGGCTATCGTTTATAAGGCCAAGATTGCCGAGTCAAAGAAAGACTGGGCGGGCGCCGAGAAGGCTTGGCTCTCGCTCCTCTCTTCCTCGTCGGATTCCTACCTCGCACCGGTTGCCCTTCAAGGTGCCGCTTCGGCCGCCGAGGAGCAGGGGGCCTTCGACCGCTCGCTCGCCGATTATAGAAAGCTCGTCGACAAGTACGCGTCTAAGACCATCGGCATACCGCACGCCTATTTTTCCATCGGAAGACTCTCCGAAGGAACGAAGGACTACGCGGGCGCCCTCGTCGCTTATCAAAAGGTGGCCTCTACGTGGCCGGAAAGCGATTGGACAAAGCTCGCCACCGACCGTATAATTTTCCTGAAATCTTCCGGATTGGCAAAATAGCGTTCGCTAACCTCGCGAGCCCGGAATGCCTTTCCGGGCTTCTTTTTAATAATCAAGGAGGGCCAAAGTCATGGCCAAGAAGCGCGCGAAATTCCTTGAAACGAGAACTTTCGGCTTCGTCATAGCGGCCTTCGTCGTAGCAGTCATTTTAGCCCTGAGCTATGGCACTGGCATCATGCAATCCCTCGAGCTTAAGGTAAACGACGCCAACTTCCGCTTAAAACTCGATCAGAAGGGCAAGACAGTGCAGGAAGGCTCTGTCTACACCGAGAAAGACGCGCGCATCTCCGACGACATTATGATAGTCGGCATCGACTTCAACTCCCTCACGAAATACGGTCGCTGGCCTTTCCCGCGAAAGACGCACGCCGACCTCATCAATGCATTCTCTCGCATCAAGGACCAGACGAGCCGCGAGAACGCGCTCCTCCTCGATATTTTCTTCATCGATCCCGACCAGGATACTGCAGCCGACAAGCTGCTTTCGGACACTATAGCCAGCTCTGGGCGAGTCTTCCTCGAGACCCAGCTCAAGCCGAACGAAAACGACACGGCGAGCGCCGACGATTTCGCAGCGCGCGCCGCACTCATCGAGGGCAGGCAGGGAACGATCACCAACATCAAGGGCGAGTGGAAGAAGATGCCTGTTTTCTACGGGGAGGAGGCTCCCCTCGCGGCCTATGGCAGAGCCATGGCCGGATATGGACACGCTAATTTCATTCCCGACCCTTCGGACAACATTTTTCGTCATCAAGGCCTCATAGGCCGCAAGACGACTCTCCTCGAGCTGATCAAGCTCGACAGTCTGAAACCAGGCTATAGCGTCGACTCGAAGGCCTTCGAACGCCTCGCGTGGATGGACAAGAACGGGGACTATCACGATATTCCCACGCCACTTACTGAAGCTTCGATAGCCGCGCTAAAGGCCAGAATGATCAAGGAAGCGCCGCTCAAGGTTGACGCTTCGTCGGGAAATCCACAAGATCAGTATTATATCGTCAGGCATTATAAAGACAGTTTCATCCCCTCGATAACCCTCACCCTCGCTGCGAATTACCTCGGGGTCAAGCTCTCCGATCTCGACGTGGAGCTCGGCAAGAGGATCCATATACCCCATCCGACCCGCTACGACGCCGATGCTGGAGCGCGAATACCTTATACCCTCCAGGAAACGCCCGACAAATTCGATGCGGACGGCAATTTAGTGAAGGCCGGCAAGAAACGCATTCTCGAGCATATTGACATTCCCATAAACTCGAACGGCGAAATGATCGTCAATTTCATGGGCATGCCCTCGAGCGACTCGGCCGAGGGAATCCAAACCTACCCTGTACGCTCCTATGCGAGCTACGCGGAGAAGGCGCCGGGTCCGAATCCTGCGACCTGGCGGAAAACCATGGCCGCGACCAACAAGATCGTTATGGTGGGCGCTTTCTCTGCAGGCATGGCCGCAGATCAGAAAACAACGCCCCTTGGGCTCATGTTCGGCATCGAGATGCACGCGAACGCCCTCAACACCATAATCATGGATAACTTCCTGCAAGCGATTCCCCAATGGGCCGACCTCCTCATCTTATTGGGGCTGGTTTTCATCGTCGCTTTCATGAGCTCGCGCTTGTCCACGGTCCTCTCCTTCGTCGGCACCATGGTGTTAATCGTCGGCTTTTTCTTGGCCACTACGATGATCTTCGACTACCGCTCCACCCTCGTAAATTTTAGCTCGCCGACGGTCGGCATGATCTTCACCTTCCTCATCATCGTCGTGTATAGGGCCATGACGGAGGAACGGGACAAAAAGGCCATTCGCGACACCTTCGGTAAATATCTCTCGCCCAAGGTAGTCGATCAGCTCGTGGAGAACCCGCCCGAACTCGGAGGAGTGGACAAGGACCTCACCGTTCTTTTCTCGGATATTCGCAGCTTCACCACGTTATCCGAGAGCATGTCTCCACAGGAGCTCGTAAATCACTTAAATACGTATCTTACAGCTATGACCGATGTTATCTTTGAGTATGGAGGTTACCTCGACAAATATGTAGGCGACGAAGTCATGTGCTTCTGGGGAGCGCCCCTGCCTCAGACGGATCACGCAGTGCGCGCCTGCAAGTGCGCGCTCAGGCAGATGGAAAGGCTGCATGAGCTCAATGCGGCCTGGCCCGAGGCTATCCGCATTAACATTGGTATCGGCGTCAACTCCGGCATAATGACGGTCGGCAACATGGGCAGCCCCTCACGCATGAACTACACGCTCATGGGTGATAACGTCAACCTTGGCGCTAGGCTCGAGGGAACGAACAAGGAATATGGGACGAACGTCATCATCAGCGAGTATACCTATGGCCTGGTCAAGGACCATTTCCTCGTGCGCGAGCTGGATAACATCAGGGTCAAAGGCAAGAACAAACCGGTGCTCATCTACGAGCTCGTCGATTGCCTCGAGGATATCGCTCCGCCCAAGCTTGAGCTCGATGGCCGCCATGGCGTCAAGGCCTAGGGCCGAAAATCTAAAGTCAGCGGGGGAGGGGCCGGGCGAAGATAAGCGGCGCCTCCCTCGCAGAGGGGTCGGCCTTGCCCTAATCCTAGGCGCGACGCTCTGCCTCTCGACCTGCGGTCTTGATGTCGTGACGTATTACCAAGCTCCGGCCTTTACGTATGCAGGTTACGCCATTACCCTCACCCATAACACGGCCAACACTGCTAGTACCTTCCTTGGTTATAATATTTACTATCATGCCTATCAAACTCAGACACTTGCCGATACCGCACGACAGACCATAGAAAGTGCCATCAGCAGCTCAAGCTCTACGCCGCAGAGTGTGCTTGCTAGCATGACGAACCAAGGCTTCGTCGAGATATACAATGCTTCGACTCCTACAGTATCGCCTACGCCCCTATGCTCCGTTTCTAGTTCCGCTGCTACTACTGCAGTGAACTTCAACTTCCTGATGGATAATACTTCTATAGCGACAAATTGGTATTACACCGCTTCGACCGATTCCAGCTCGACGCATCATTATGTAGTTCGCGCCTTGCCCACAGTCGTAGCCCCATATAATTCTTTTAATTACACATATCAAACCAGCGACTCGGATTATGCATCGACGAACAATGCTGTCACTGCGGGCGGTATCGTCTATCTCGTTTTCTTCGCAGTCGCTTACGGCTATGATATAAGCACGCTATCCTCGATATATTCCTTTCCGACTTCGCTCTGGCAATCGATCGCCTATACATTGCCATCATCGTGATCGATACACTATATGCCTCATGCCCATGCTGCGTATAATGTACATTCTGTCTACTGATACATCTATTTTGTTTTAACTCTTGGTGGCCCATTCAGAAATTTTTAAAAGAATCAACGAAAGAGACATCCCTTTCATTGTCAGGCTGTACGTAACGCTTATTGGCGCTGCATCTGTCCAAACTCGCCGGGCGACAAGTCCTGATTCCTCGAGCTCCCGAAGCCGTAACGATAAAAGACGACTACTTAAGCCCGGTATAGCTTCCTCAATCTCGCTGAAACGCATCTCGCTCTGATTCAATGAGAGCAAAATAAGCCCTGTCCATTTTTTAGCGATGAGCTCGAAGGCGGCCTCGACTTTGGGGCAGAGCTTAAATTCAATACGCTTCATAATAAATAATATATATAACATATTGACTATATGCAATAATATTACTAGCTTACTTATTGTAACGAGCCGCAGAACTCGGCCCTACCACTTATGGAGGTTTTTATGAGTGCGAAGATTGCTGTTTATTTTTATTCTACCTATGGACACATGTATAAAATGGCCAAGGCTGCAGTCGAGGGTATCAACGAAGCTGGAGCGGAAGCGGAACTTCTACGGGTACCCGAGACACTGCCCAAAGAAGTATTGAAAGCAATGGGTGCGGACGAGGCGCAAAAAAATTTCGCAGGAGAGAAAGACGCTAAGTTCGATGAGTTTGGGAATTACGATGGCTATGTTTTCGCTTTCCCCACCCGTTTCGGCGTCGTGCCTGCGCAGTTAAAGGCCTTTCTCGACGCAACAGGGCAGACCTGGGCCAAGGGCGGACTTGAGAGCAAACCCGTAGCCATGATGACGTCGAGCGCAATGCAGCATGGCGGCCAGGAGGCGACTATCCTTGGCCTCATTCCTTATGTGCTTCACCACGGAGCCCTCTACGTTGGACTGCCCCTCAGCTCTGGCGTTCTCGGCGACGTAAGCGAAGTTAGCGGCAACAGTTTCTACGGAGCGAGCACTATTGCCGGCGGGGACGGCAGCAGGCAGCCGAGCGCCAACGAGCTCGCCGGGGCGAAGGCTCAGGGGAAAAGAGTTGCTGAACTCGCGAAGAAGCTAAAGAACTGAATAGTATTTCTACAGGTCACATTAATGCCTTTGCTTCGAAAAGCGGGAATGCTAGAAGCAAAGGCTTAGCGTGTCCTCCCCTAGCCGACTCGAGATTCTAGCTTTGCCGCCACCCACTGTACACGAGTAGTCCACAGGCACAGGCTAAAATGAAAGCGGCGCCCCATATGCCATGGATGCCAAGATAGAGAGTGATGACGCTTCCGATGAGGGCGCCCGCCATGAAGGCTAGGATGACAAGATAGTATCTAATGGCGCGCAGCTTCGCCTGTCGGTCCTTTTTCGTGATAGCCAGATACGTATTTTGCGACGCCGATCGTAGATTCCCTGTCGACATAGTCGTCGCATACGACGAGTCCACAAGTCTGCTGAAGGACGAAACTTGCAGAGATGCCGCGAAGGAGGCGACGATAGTCACCAGTACATTCGCCTTGTTCCCGGGGATGAAACCGATCGCGACCAGGACGACGATCTCGAAGGCTATGACAACGTAAGCCCAATCTGCCTTGATAAATTTTGAACTGTTGTGTTTGATCGCCTCGGCTGCAAAGACGCCGCAGACGAAAGCCAGTATCGGCGGGAAATAAGTCAGAGCCTCGAACCACTTTCCCCTGGCCCCCGCAACACACAATAACACGATATTCCCTGTTTGCGCGTTACAGAACACCCCTCCCCGTCCTATATATGTATAGGCATCGAGGAATCCTCCGACTATGGCGAGCAGCATCCCGAAGGGCAATGATTCCGAGACTATATGCTTCTGTAAGCTAGTACCGTCATGATGGGAGGATAGGCTGAACAGGTTCTTTATCACGATTGGCAGAGCTCCTTGGGCCACCACAGCATACCGAAGTTGCGTAAACGCATCAATCGCACCGTGAGCCCCTATAGATCGAGAGAGAGACTAGGGCTAAGATAGATGTACTATGGCATTACAAGCCTTCTCTTCTCTTGGGCCAAGCAATGGACGCGCCGCGCGCGGCTATGCCTATATCGCCCTGACGACCCTCCTTTTCAGCTCTATGGAGATCGCTCTTAAAACGGTTGCCGGTCGCTTCAATCCTCTCCAGCTCAATTTCCTCCGCTTCACGATAGGAGGCTTCTTCCTCCTGCCCTTCGCCCTGCGCTCGCTCAAGAAGCGGGGCTCAGTCCTGACATCTCGTGATGCGAGTTTCTTCGCGCTCTCGGGCTTTGCCTGCGTTGTCGCGAGCATGTCCCTCTACCAGCTCGCGATCCAATATAGTAAAGCTTCGATCGTGGCGATCCTCTTTAGCTGTAATCCCGTATTTGTGCTGCCACTTGCGGCCATATTTCTAAAAGAGAAGATCCACGGATACAACTTGGCTACGCTAGCCGCGAGCCTCATAGGCATGTTCTGCATCGTGAATCCTTTCAATGCGGGCGCAGAGGTGAGCCCACTCGGGCTCGTTTTATCGGTGGGTTCCGCAATAACCTTCGCGGCCTACGGGGTTATGGGCAAGACGAGGGGCGACCGTATAGGAGGGCTAGCGACGACTGCCTTCAGCTTCCTCTTCGGAAGCGCGGAGCTTGTTGTTCTTATTCTCCTGAGCAATCTACCCGCTGTCGCTCAAGGATTAATGGGGACTGGCTTGGTTGAGTTCGCTTATATCCCCTTTCTAAAGGGGCTCGACTTCGGCGTGCTTCCGATCTTCGCCTACATCAGCCTCTGTGTCACCGGCATAGGCTTCGCGTCCTACTTCATGGCCATCGAGGAGACTTCTGCCTCGACCGCGGCTCTCGTCTTCTACATCAAGCCGGCGCTCGCGCCGCTATTGGCGCTTCTTATCCTGGGCGAGTCGATCGCGCCGAGTACGATAGCGGGCATCGTCCTCATAGCGATCGGCTCGGCGATTTCCTTCGCGGGGCCGCATCTCGCGCGCTCCAAGAAAGTGTAGATCAGGCTTTTTTCTCGATTTTTGCCCAGGTGTCGCGGAGGCCCACCGTACGATTGAAAACGAGGGCTCCCGGCTTCGAATCGGGATCGCAGCAGAAGTAGCCCAAGCGCTCGAACTGATAGCGATCCCCCGGCTTGGCACAGGCGAGGCTGGGCTCTGCGAAGGCGCCCCTTGCCTTCTCTAGCGACTTTACATCGATAGTCGTAACCCAATCGACGCCCACGCTCACGTCCATGGGGCGCTCCGCAGGGAAGAGGTGGTCGTAGAGCCTCGCCTCGATGGGAATGGCGTGTTCGGCGGAGACCCAGTGGATCGTGCCCTTGACTTTCCGATTGTCGGGTGCGTCTCCGCCCTTCGTAGCTGGGTCGTAGCTGCAGTGCAGTTCGGTGATCTCACCGGTCGCGGGGTCCTTCGTGAATCCCGTGCAGGTGACGATGTAGCCGTAACGCAGGCGAACCATGTTGCCCGGGAACAGACGGAAGTACTTGGGCGGCGGATTCTCGGCGAAATCCTCTCGTTCGATATAGAGGACCTTCGAGAAAGGGACCTTGCGCGACCCTCTCGAGGGGTCCTCGGGGTTGTTAACCGCCTCGAGCTCCTCGACCTTGCCCTCAGGCCAGTTCTCGATGACGAGTTTCAAGGGATGCAGGACGACCATGACACGATCCGCGCTCTTGTTGAGCTCCTCGCGGATACAATGCTCGAGGAGCTGTACGTCAACAAGGGAATCTGTCTTCGCGACACCAATGCGGGACATGAAGTCACGGATAGAGGCTGGCGTGTAACCGCGGCGGCGCAGGCCCGAGAGAGTCGGCATGCGCGGGTCGTCCCAGCCTGAGACTATGCCTTCCTGCACAAGCCGCAAGAGCCAGCGCTTGGATAGGACGAAGTGCGAGACGTTGAGGCGGGCGAACTCGATCTGCCGCGGCGGCGTACCGGTGGAGACCTCGCCCTCGCGGACGAACCAATCATATAGGGGTCTGTGGATCTCGTACTCGAGGGAGCACAGGGAGTGAGTGATGCCTTCGATGGCGTCGGAGAGAGGATGCTGGAAATCGTACATAGGATAGATGCACCATTTCGTTCCCGTGCGGTAATGGGGCTCGCGACGGATACGGTACATGACGGGATCGCGCATAAGGAGGTTCGGATGGGCCATGTCGATCTTGGCGCGCAAGGTCTTGGAGCCGTCGGCGAACTCGCCCGCTCTCATGCGCGCGAAGAGATCGAGGTTCTCTTCGACCGAGCGCGTGCGATACGGGCTGTCCTTGCCTGGTGGTGTCATGGTGATGTTGTTCTTATCGGGGACATTTGTGCCGCGATACTCGCGGATCTCCTCGTCGTTGAGGTCGTCGACGTAGGCGTGGCCTTTCTTGATGATCTTTATGGCGAGATCGTATAACTTCTCGTAGTAGTCGGAGGCGTAGTACTCGCGGTCCTCCCAGTCGTAGCCCATCCAGGCGATGTCCCTCTTTATCGCCTCGACATAGGAGATATCCTCCTTCTCGGGATTCGTGTCGTCGAAGCGGAGGTTGCACTTCCCGCCGAATTGCTCGGCAACGCCGAAACTGATGCTGAGGGCCTTGGCATGCCCGATATGGAGCCATCCGTTGGGTTCGGGAGGATAGCGCGTCATGACGTACTTGACTTTGCCGGAGACGAGATCGGCGGCCACCGCGTCGCGGATGAAATCGCTCGTGACTTCGGAACCTTGGCCTTCAGGGGATGCAGGGGCGGGAATTTCATTCATGGAGAACTCCTTGACCGAGCTTCAGGGGCTCGGCGCCATCACTATGCCGGAATAAAAGCGATGGGGTCAAGCCGAGCATATGGGACGAGCAGTTTCACTACATACTTGTAGCATTTCCGCAAAGGAGTTTCCCTATACAAAATCTTACCAAATAGCTATCATGCATCGAAATTGTGAATACTGTATAAGTATTCGCAAAAAGGAGCATGATTATGAAGAGACTTCTTTGCGTCGCGCTTTGTCTTGCAGCCTTCTCCGCGGCTTCCTTCGCGGCCGATACCTCCCTCAAAGCAGTGCAGGACAAAGGCAAGCTCATCCTCGGCCTCGACGATTCCTTTCCGCCCATGGGCTATCGCAACGACGATAACGAGATCGTCGGCTACGACATCGACCTCGCGAAAGAAGCAACCAAGCGCCTCGGCCTCAAGCTCGTCCTCCAGCCCATCGACTGGAACGCAAAGGAGCAGGAGCTCAACACTGGCAAGATCGATTGCATATGGAACGGCTTCACTATCACCGACGAGCGCGAGAAGGCCATGTCCTTTACTAAGCCGTATCTTAAAAACGCGCAGGTCGTCGTTGTGAAGAAGGACTCAGGCTATACGAGCCTCGCGAGCCTCAAGGGCAAGAAGGTCGGACTCCAGGCGGGCTCGTCCGCCGCGGATGCCCTCGCCTCCGCCAAAGATTTCCGCGCATCCCTCAAGGACGTCATCGAGTTCAAGGACAATCTGACCGCCCTTATGGATCTCGAGGCCAAGGGCGTCGACGCGGTGGTCATGGACCTTATCGTCGCGAACGACAACATCAAGCGCTCAGGCAAGCCCTATGTCGTGCTCGACGAATCCCTCGCTCCGGAGAACTACGGCGTCGGCTTCCGTAAGGGAGACCTCGCCCTCCGCGACGCGATTCAGGTGACACTCGAAGCCATGGCTAAGGACGGGACCATAGCTAAGATCTCGACCAAGTGGTTTGGCAAGGATATCTCCGTAGTCGGAAAATAAGGAAACTGATAGATGACGAAGATGCTATGGGCGATGCTGGGAGGCAGCCTCGTCTCGATTGAAATCTTCTTCCTGACCCTCGCCATCTCCGTGCCCCTCGCCCTGCCGATCGCCTTAGGCCGCATGTCGAAGAACAGGTGGGTGAGCGCTCCGGTCAATCTCTATATCCTCGTGATGCGGGGCACGCCACTCATCCTCCAGATCATCTTCGTCTATTTCGCCCCCTACTATCTTTTCAAGGCCTCGTACGACCGCTTCACCGCAGTCATCGTCGCCTTCGCAGTCAACTATGCCGCGTACTTCGCAGAGATTTATCGCGGCGGCATCGAGTCCATAGCCAAGGGGCAGTACGAGGCCGCCAAAGTCCTCGGCTTCACAAAGTCGGACACTTTCTTCCGCATCGTCCTGCCCCAAGTCGTGAAACGTATCCTGCCCGCGAGCGCGAACGAGGTCATCACGCTCGTAAAGGACACGGCCCTGGCCCAGACCATCGGCGTAGCCGAGCTCTTCCGCGTCGCTCAGAACGCTTCTGCGCGGCAGTTCTCTACTCTGCCGATATTCGTCGCGGGCGCTTTCTACTTTGTCATGAATTGGGTCGTCTCCGCCTGCTTCGCCAGGTTCGAGAGAAAACTCGCCTATTACAGCTAACGCGAGGTTCTTACACATATGGACGTCATAAAAGTCGAGAACCTCGCCAAATCCTACGGCGAGCTCGAGGTGCTCAAAAATATATCGTTCTCGGTGCGCAAGGGCGAGGTCCTCGCTATACTGGGCCCTTCAGGCTCGGGCAAGTCCACGCTGCTGCGGGCCATCACCCATTTGGAAACCGCCCAAACGGGCACTATCGAAGTCTGCGGACAGAGGATGCTCGACGCGGGAACCTACGCCGACAAAGCTACGCTGCGAGAGGTGCTCCTCAAGCTTGGTCTTGTGTTCCAGGATTTTAATCTCTTTCCGCACTTCTCCGTCCTGCGCAACGTCACAGAGGCCCAGGAGCGTGTGCTGGGGCGCGGCAGGATCGAGTCGGCAAATATCGCGCGCTCCTTGCTCGCGAAGATGGGGCTCGAGGACAAGGCCGAGGCCTATCCCTGCGAGCTCTCGGGCGGGCAGAAACAGCGCGTATCGATCGCGCGCGCCCTCGCCCTCGACCCGGAAATACTCTTTTTCGACGAGCCGACAAGCGCCCTCGACCCCGAACTCACAGGCGAGATTCTAAAAGTGCTCCGCTCCTTGGCGGCTGAAAAGATGACGATGGTCATCGTGACCCACGAGATGGCTTTCGCGCGCGATGTGGCGGATCGGGCCATCTTTATGGATGGCGGCGTTATCGTCGAGGAAGGACCGGCGCGCGAGCTTATAGGCGCACCAAAGAGCGAGCGAACTCAGGCCTTTTTAAAGCGTTTTTTAAGCTAGCCTGGCGCCCTTCCTGATTCCTGCTCAATTACTGGTACAAAAATCGCTAACTCTTCCTTATGAAAGGCTTCTGTCTAAATTAGGCAGGAGTTTTGTCTGACTATGGCAGGAGTTTTGCCTGACTCTGACGGGAGTTTTGCCTGACTCTGACGGGAGTTTTGCCTGACTCTGGCAGAATGACTAAATAAGCTGGGCAGGGCCTTTTTTAAAATAATGAGCATCTTCTTTTTAATGCACCTTGCTGGATTTCTTCGCCACGAAACTAATATGCATTAAGCTCTTTCCCTAAAAAGGCTTACCTGACTTCTAAATAGAGAGTTGCGAGAAACTCGACTGAGAGAGATAAGGTTGACAGATTATTCTATTTGTACTAGAACTCTATTGTATTAATATATTAATACAAGATGTGACTTAGGTTGGATAGGTCCGAGGCGGTGGATGGTTAGCATGGAAGGGAATCGGGCGGAGAACTTACAATTTACTCTTGATCCGAAGAGCGGAGTGCCGTTCTACAAGCAAATCATTCTTCAGATCGAGATGGCCATCGCGGGGGGGCGCCTCATGCCGGGATCGAAGCTCCCGACAGTGCGCAGCCTGGCTGTCGAGCTTCAGATTAATCCCAATACAGTAGCCCGAGCCTACAGTGAGCTCGAAATTCGACAAATCCTCGATACCGAGCAGGGTACGGGGACTTTCATCAGCAACCGCAAAGTCCAAATGACCGACATAGAGCGCGAGCGCATACTCGCCGAGCTCAGTCGGGAGTTCATCTCGAAAGTCTCGTCGTATGGGTTCTCGGTCACAGAGATCGCCGCGTATTTCAAGGAATTGGCAGACGAGGAGGGTGCGTATGAAAGATGAGCCGCGAGACACGATATCGAAGGCTGTCGCCGGTAGGCGGCTATGGTATGGCGATTTTCGGCTGACGATCGTCGGCTTCATCCTCTACCTTATTATACTCGCTGGTGCCGTCGCAGCCTCGGGCGCCCCCCCAGCGGCAGGCTTCGATGCCCGAGCGGCCGGAACGATGATTGTGGTGGGGATCGTGGCGGCGCTGATCATCCTCTTCCTGCCATTCTGGGCGGTGGTCCTTACCTGCATGGCAGCCGGAGGCATCGCGATCCGGGCAACGCTCGGGAATGATGCTAGTCTCTGGCCCTGGGCGATCGTGGCGGTCGGTTTGTTGCTCGCGCCGATGGTCCAGCTCGCCCAGCAGTGGGAAAAGGCCGTGGTCTTCCGGCTGGGCAGGCTGCGAGGACTCCGGGGACCGGGGGTCTTCCTCATCGCGCCTGTCATCGACCGCGCGCCTCGGCGAATCGACACGCGCATACGCGTCGTCGAATTTCGGCACGAAACGACGCTCACGCGGGACACTGTTCCCGTGAGCGTGGATGCGATCGCCTTCTGGATGGTGTGGGACGCCGAGAAGGCGACACTCGAAGTCGAGGACTACTTCGAGGCGGTGACTCTCGCCGCCCACGCTGCCCTGCGCAATGCCATCGGAAAGCACGACTTGTCCAGCCTCCTCTCCGAGCAGGAACGGCTCGGCAAGGAGATTCAGGAGTATATCGACGCGAAGACTAACCCCTGGGGCGTCACCATCCTCTCGATCGGAATTACGGATATCGTGATCACGAAGGAGCTGGAGGACTCTCTGTCCCGACAGGCCCAGGCGCAGCGCGAGCGCCAGTCGCGAGTCATCCTGGCTGAAGCCGAAGAGGAGGTCGCGGACAGCTTCGTGAATGCCTCGCGCAAGTACGCGGACAATCCGACTGCTCTACAGCTCCGAGGGATGAGCATCACCTACGAGGGGCTCAGAAAAAATGGCGCCATCGTCCTGCTTCCCTCCGGGGCGGTCCAAGAGCTGGCGCTGGGGAAGGTAATCCAAGACACAGTGAAAGGCGAAAAACCTTTCGCGGATCTCACAAAAGGCCCGGCGGGAGAAGCCGAAGGGACAAGCTGATCGGCCTATCGATCGACGAGGAGGAAGGATATGACATCTGCATTGCATTTGGAGAACGTGACTAAAATATATCGCAAGGGCGATAGCGAAGTCAGGGCTTTAGGCGGAGTGAACCTCGATATCGAGGCGGGGGAGTTTCTGACGATCGTCGGCCCCTCGGGCTCGGGCAAGACTACGCTGCTCAACATCCTCGGCTGTCTAGACTCGCCGACGGAAGGGAGCATGATCTACGATGGACAGGAGCTACGGTCGCTCGGGGAAAAGGGCCTGTCGGCCTACCGGCGGGACAGGATCAGCTTCGTCTTCCAGTCCTACAACCTCATCCCCGTCCTCACTGTGCGGGAGAACATCGAACTCCCCCTCGTCATCGAGCGAAAGCTCTCGAGCGAGGATATACGTGCCAGGTCGGTCGAGATGATCGCCGCGGTGGGCCTCGCCGGCAAGGAGAACCGCTACCCGCGCGAACTATCGGGCGGGCAGGAGCAGCGCGTGGCCATCGCACGCGCGCTCGTGAAGCGTCCGCTCGTCGTGCTGGCCGACGAGCCCACAGCCAATCTCGATTCCCACACTGCCGAGGACATCGTCGAGCTGATGCGGAAGATCAATGCGGCTCGCGGCACGACCTTCGTATTCTCCACGCACGATCGTCTCATGATGGAGCACGCCAGGCGCATCGTGACCATCCGCGACGGCCTCGTGACTGGTGACGAGAGGAAATGATATGGGTACCCTCTGGAAGATAGCCTTGCGGAATACGATCAGGCACAAGCGGCGGACCATCATCACCGCCGTAGTCATGATGGCCGGCATCTCGGTATTCATCGGCTTCGATTCGATGCTCGCGGGCATGGACCGAATGGCGGTGGACAACATGGTCGACTATACGGTCTCCTCGCTCAAGCTGCGCACTCCCGCGTACGTGGACGACATCGCAGCGACACCCCTGGACAAGAGCCTGCCGGATACCGGCAAAGCTCTGGCGGTCCTGGAGGAACGGGGAATCCCGGCGACCCCGCGAATTCGTTTCGTGGCCCTCGCGTCCAACTACAGCGACGAGATCCCCGTCATCGCCGACGCCGTGGATCCTTCCGCCGACGCGAAGGTCTTCAAGCTCTCTTCTTCGGTCGTGTCGGGAACCTGGCTTTCGCCCTCGACGCCGAAGTCGGTCGTGATGGGGTATCTCCTCGCTAAGGAACTCGGCCTCAAGGTCGGCGATACCGTCCTCATCTCCGCACAGACCGTGAACGACGTAACCAACGCCGACGAATACTCCATCGCCGGTCTCGTCGACACGCCCGCGCCGGAAGTTAACAGCTCCGGCCTGTACATGCCGCTCGAGGACGCCCGAGCCCTCCTGGTGACACCAGATAGGCCGGGCGGGTTCGCGACTGAGATAGACGTCGCCCTTCCCCGCGCCCCGACCCTCAACGCGGCCCTGGCGACTGGAGAGAAGGTGGCCGCCTCCCTCAGGACAGCTTTACCGGCTCTCCGCGTCGATCCCATCGGATACCTGGCGCAGAGCTATCTCTCCTTGCGCAACACTAAGGCCACATACTCCTTCGTCCTAGTCTTCGTCGTCCTCATCATTGCCGCAGTGGGGATCGTCAACACCATACTCATGTCGGTGTACTCCCGAATACGCGAGATCGGCGTGCTGCGGGCCTATGGCATGACGAGGGGCGACATATCACGACTCTTCACGCTCGAGGGACTGGCTCTGGGCGTCATCGGCTCCATCCTCGGCGTCGCGCTGGGAGCCCTCTTCGATCTCTTTATGATTCTGAAAGGGCTGAGTATTACGAGCTTCGCCGGCGTCATGGGCTCCTTGCCGCTCTCCGGCGTGATCTACGGCGAGTGGAACCTCAGTACGATGGTCACGGGATTCCTCTTCGGCGTAGTGGTATCGCTCATCGCGGCCCTGGTTCCGGCGCGCAAGGCGGCTAAGCTCGAGCCAACTTCCGCCCTTAGATTTCAATAGGAGGGATGATCCGATGAACAACTGGGCCATGGCCTTGAGAAACATAGGTCGCAACAAAAGGCGAAGCCTTCTCGCGATCCTGTCGGTGACCATCTCGATACTTGTAGTCATTTTTGCCGACGGGTTCATATCGGGAGTGATCGATTCGATGATCCGGAACGTCACCAAGGACGACACCGGACATGTCAATGTAGTTACCGAGGCTTACCGAGAGCGCGAGCGATTCATGCCGGCTTCGGCCTCGCTTAAAGATTCCAATGCGCTCATCGCCGCCATCGAGAAGACCCCCGGTCTCGAGGGTAAAATAGACAAGGTCGTTGCGCGAGTGCAGTTCGGCGTCATCCTCTCGTCCGATACCCAGACGAAGGCCGCGCGGGGCATTGCCGGAGATCCGGAGACCGAACGGGACCTTCTCATGCTCGACAAGGTCCTCCTTCCCGGAAGCGCCTACTGCGACAAGATGGGAACCGCCATCGTGGGTGTGAAACTCGCGAACGATCTCGGACTCAAGGTAGGCGATACTCTAAAAATCGTCACCGAGAAAGCGGACTATGGCCTCGGGTTCAAGAAGTTCCGTATATCGGGCCTCTTCAAGACGGGCCTCGATATTTTCGACGATTCGACATTCCAGGTCGGCTTGGACGACGCACGCGAGCTTCTCGGCCTCGGCAAGGGAGCCTCGCAGGTGCTCGTTATGCTTAAAAACTACCGGAATGCCGACGCCGATGCAAAACTCATCGCGGCGAGTCTGGCGACCAGAGGCTTCGACAATCTCTCGGTGCGTAGCTGGACAAACATCGGCGATACCGCCCGGATCATCCAGTTGGCCGCCCAGATATACTTCGTTATAGAGCTTGTGATCGCTTTCCTCGGCGCCTTCATCATCGCCAATGTCATGATGATGGTTGTCCTGGAACGCAGGCGAGAAATCGGGATACTTAAATCGATGGGCATGGAGAACAGAAGGGTCCTCGGCCTCTTCTTGGCCGAGGGGACTATGCTCGGCCTCATGGGGGGCGTCACGGGCGCGCTGCTGGGGACAGGACTCAACATCCTGCTCTCGATTCACGGAATCGATTTCTCGAGCATGACTTCGGGAACGGGCGTTCCGATGGACAACATCGTCCGTCCCGTCGTGCATCCGCTGCAGGTTCTCGCCCTATTCTGCATGGGGGTGGGGATATCGGTCATCGTCGCCTATCTTCCTTCTAGAAGCGCGGCGCGCATGGACCCGATCGATGCGATACGATCCGTCTGACACGTGGAGGAACGGCATGAAACGTTTATTGATTCTATTTACCTTAGCGGCCGCCGGAGGAGTCGCCGCCCTATCGGCCCAGACGGTCGACGAGATACTTTCCAAGGTCGACGCCAATATGTCCTTCGGGAATATGCGCTACAGCGGCAAGATGGAGATCACCATAGGCGGCGAGACGCGCTACAAGACTATGGACGCAGTGGCGAAGGGTTCGGAAAAAGCCTTCGCGGAGTTCACGAACCCTGAGGATCGTGGAACCCGCTATCTCAAACTGGACAAGGACCTCTGGATATACTTCCCCAAGGAGCAGGGCACCGTGAAGATATCGGGACACCTGCTCAAAGAAGGTATGATGGGCTCCGACGTCTCCTACGAGGACGCCCTCGAGTCCAGGGATTTCAAGGTCAAATACGGCGCGACCCTCAAGGGCAGGGAGACCGTGGGCGACCGGGACTGTTTCGTCGTGCAGCTCGATGCCAAGCTGCCGACGGCTGCTTACGATAGGCGAGTCATGTGGGTCGACGCCGAGCGCTATGTCGTCCTCAAGGAGGAGATGTACGCGAAATCGGGGAAGCTCCTCAAGACGAGCTCGACGCTCGAGGTCGTGCGCATCGGCGAACGCTGGTATCCCTCGCGGACCGAGTATGTTTCGAAGCTGCGGAACAATACGAAGACGCTTTTGGCGATGAGCAAGATAGAGATCGATGTCGCCCTGGACGAACGGCAATTCACCATGGCCGCGCTGACAAAGTAGGATAGTCCTATGCGATCTCGCATACTTTCTGTCGCAGTCCGCGGCGCGCTGCTCGCATCGTTCCTCGCCGTCGGAGCGGCAGCTTGGGCCCAGGCTGGTGTTTCCTATAACCTAGGCGGATTGGTCTCATCTGAGCCTTACGCCGCATGGATCGCTTCCGATTTCTCCTATGGCGCCGTCTCGACCTCGAGCCTCGTCCTCGATGCAAGGGGCGAAAAAGCCCGGGCCGAGGCTTCGATCGACACGTCAGTTCTCACCGGCGCCGCGGCCCAGGAGGCCTGGCTCCTCGCCTCGACTCCGTATGGCCGGAGCGACGAACTTCTCGTCCCGGCCGCTGTCTCTGGCGCCTACTCGCCGGAAGAGACCGCAGTATCGTTGCGCGTAAGGTCCCTATATCTCAAACTCGATCTCGATTGGGCCTCGGTGACGGCAGGGCGACAGTTCGTGAACTACGGGCGCGGCGCGCTATGGAGCCCCACCGATATCTTCGACGAGCTCGACCTCTCGGGACTTTCCCCCGAGAGGATAGGCTCGGACGCCCTACGCCTTTCCGTCCCTGTCGGGGCGACCGAGGGGCTCGACCTCGTGGCAGCCCCGAATACCGCTCCCGCCGACGGACGATACGCCCTGTGCGGTCGCGCCCTCATAGGCGGCGTCGATGGCGCCTTATTAGCGGCCCGGAACGGCGAGAATAAAGGCTGGGTTGTCGGCGCCGACTTCAAAGCCGATCTCGAGATCGGCTTTTATGGCGAGGCCACCTACGAGCTCTACGATTCGGGAGCGGACGGGACGCTCCGTGCCGCCGCAGGGGCCGACTATTCCTTCGGAGACTTCATCATCGCCGCGGAGTACTATTACAACGGAGGAGGAGCGGCGGCCGACATTCTGTTCCCCGATGCGCACAACCTGTACGGATCGATCGTCTGGAAGGCTTCCGAGCTCTTCCAGCTCTCGGACACGACCGTCTGGGATATCTCGGCCAGTTGTGGCACCTCCACCCTCCTCGCCACCCTCAGCGTGGCCCAGAACGCTACGCTCGGAGCCTTCGTTCAAGGTGGCTATGGCGCCGCGGCGTACGGCCTAGAGCTCGGCCAGGGCGGATCGGGCTGGGATGCAATATGCGGACTGACGATCGAGGTTAAATTCTAAAGCGTTTTCTTCGCGCGCTCGACTCGTGCCAGCGCTTTTTCGATGCCGATGAGCCTTATGGACTCGAAGAGGGGCGGACTTACGCGCGAGCCTGTGACCGCCACGCGCAGCGGCATCATAAGGTCGCCGAACTTGGCGCCCACTCGCTCGGCCTCTGCCCGATACTTCGCCTCGGTTCCAGGAAGGTCCTCGAGGTCACAGTCGGGGAGCAGCATCCCGCTCACTGTGAGTAACTCGGCCGCGCGGGCTTTGTCAAGCTTCTTCGGGATGAACTCCTCGGCCGGAGGCACGTCCGGCTCCCTAAAGAGGTAGCGCATCATGGCGGGCGCATCGGAGAGGAACTTGAGCCTCTCCTTCACGAGCGACATCGCGCTTAGGACAAGCTCGCGCTCGGCATCGCTCGGACTCGCGGCCACGAGACCCTCCTGCGCAAGGAAGGGCAGGACGAGATCGCATAACACTGCATCGTCCTTCATCCTTATGTATTGGCCGTTGTACCACTCGAGCTTCTGGTAATCGAATACCGCAGGCGCTTTGTTGAGTTTCTCGATCTTGAAGAGCTTCTCGAGATCGGCGAGGGGAAAGATGTCCCTCCCCTCCTCGAAGGAGCAGCCGAGGTGGGAGACATAGTTGATGAGGGCTTCGGGGAGATAGCCTTTCTTACGGAACTCGTCGACAGCGGTGGCTCCGTGGCGCTTGGAGAGCTTATGCCCGTCGGGGCCCAAGACCATGGGAAGATGGATGAGCTGGGGCGGCTCCCAGCCGAAGGCATCGTACATGATGATGTGGAATGGGGCCGAGGGAATCCACTCCTGGGCGCGCATGACGTGCGTTATGTGCATGAGGTGGTCGTCCACGATATTGGCTAGGTGGTAGGTCGGAAAGCCATCGGACTTGAGGAGCACGGGGTCGGGGGAAACGTCCTCGTTTTTCCACTCGATGTCGCCCAGCACAAGGTCGTGGAAGCGCGTCGTGCCCTCGAGGGGAATCTTGAGGCGGATGACCGCCTTCTCGCCCGCGGCCACACGCGCAGCCGCTTCCTTGGGATCGATACCGCGGCAATGGCGGTCGTAGCCTTGCTCGGCGCTGTCCGACCCCTCCTGCGCGGAGCGAAGAGAGGCGAGCCTCTCCTCGCCACAGAAGCAGTAGTAGGCCATGCCCGCGTCGAGGAGCTTCTTTGCGTGCTCTTGGTAGATTGAGAAACGTTCGGACTGAATATAGGGACCGTAGGGACCGCCGATATCGGGACCCTCGTCCCAATAGAAGCCGAGCCACTTGAAGGTATCGTAGAGGTTCTGGACGTAGGTTTCCGAGAAGCGTGTGCGATCGGTGTCCTCGAGGCGGAGGACGAAGGTTCCGCCCATGGAACGGGCGAAGAGGTAATTGATGAGGGCAGTCCTCATCGAGCCAATGTGCTGGAGCCCGGTTGGGGAAGGAGCGTAGCGAACTCTGACTTGCATGCACAGGAGTATAGCTGCCTGGCGAAGAGGGGGTCAAGTTGAGCGCTAGCGCAGACCGCGCGAGAGGATCGTAATGGTCTGTGAAAGGATGAGCGCAAGAGCGCCGAAGGCGACGGCGAGGACGTAGCCGGCGAGCCCTTTGATCCTAAGGCTAAAGCGTCCCGAGAAGGCGTAGATGAAAACGAATATAAGGCCTATCGCGGCCAAGGCTATCACGCCCAGGGAAGAAACGCGGACGATATCGAGAAGCATAGACTCGGTCTCGTCGAGGAAAGAGCTCACGGAACCTATGGCCCAGTAAAAGATCGATACGGCGCAGACCACTAAAAGGAGAATAGCCGCTCTTTTAAGAAGTATAAGGAGGAGCGGCTTATCGCGCTCTTTCATGCTGGCGTCCTCAGTAAATATAGGATAGAATTCCCCTCGCGCAGCGCGGAGGAATCATGGAGTACTTCTTCAACTTCGACAAGCTCGGCTACCTTAAAGGCGAAAAGCCCGAAGGATGCATCCTCTGCCTCGTTGCTTCAGGATCGAATAAAGTCGAACGCCTCATCGTGCGTGAGTCGCGCTCCTTCATGGTATCGCTCAACCTCTATCCCTATAACCCAGGGCATCTCATCATCTTTCCGAAGCGACACATCGTCGACATCCGCGATCTCGCCAAAGAAGAGCGCGTCGAACTCGACGATCTTCTCGACGAGAGTCTCGGTGTCCTCGACAGGACAATGAAGCCCTCTGCCTATAATATCGGCTATAACATGGGCCTGGCCGCAGGCGCGAGCATCGATCACTTGCACTTGCACATTATTCCTCGCTATCCGCGCGAGATCGGCATAGCCGAGCTCATAGCGGGCTCCCGCGTTCTCGTCCAAAACCCTTTGGAGACGCAGCAGCTTCTTTCCGAGGCATTCGCCAAGGGCTAAGCATTCAGTGTAATGTGGTTTCAGGCGGAGACAAGCTCTACGACGAGGAGAAGCTCCCCTCTTCCCGCCCGCACGCTGAAGGTGCCGGACCGGGCTATGTTGCTCACGCCGCAGTCGCCAGGCCCCCAGTCAAGACCTGAAAGAGGCCAGTCGAGCCCTTCACTGGACATGCCGCTCGCCCCACCGGCTAAGGGGAAAACGGAAACGACCGTCCCGGCCTCCACCTCGAGCGTAAGCGACCTGCCCTCCCCCACTAGATAGACGGCTTCGCTGGCAGTGTGCCATTCGGCAGGCCGCTTCGATCCCCAGTCCTTCCGTTCGAAGACGCAGCGTATCGCAAGAAGATGATCGAGCCTGCCCCCGCCGCCGCCCGCGAGGACTATCCTTTCCGCGCCCCGCGCCGCGAGGGCGGAGAGGCCGAGCTCCGTGTCGGTCTCGTCTTTGTCTCGCCTTGCGCGAAGGACCTCGGCCTCGGGAAAGCGTGCGATAAGCGCGGTATCCGAGAGGCTGTCCATGTCGCCAACTATGATGCCTGGCTTGAGGCCCCAGGCCGCGAGAACTTCGAGCCCCGAGTCCGCGGCGCAGACGAGGTCGAAGGAGGAAAAGCGCGAAGCAAGGCGAGCGCGAGGGGGGGCACCGCCGCCTGTGACGAGGAGGGCTTGCATGCCCTGGGAGTCTGTGCGCCGGCAGGAGGACTGTCAAGCGCCGTGCTTCCTTTGCCACCCGGGTTCCAGCTATACTGGCATCCTTATGGCACCGATACGCCCGCCTCAAGAGCTCTACGATTTCGCCGAGGTATTCGCCCGTTCAGGCAAGCGCGCCTACCTTGTCGGAGGCGCGCTGCGCGACTATTTCATCGGCAGACAGGTGAGCGACTATGACGTCGCTACCGATGCGAGGCCCGAGGAAGTCGTCAAGCTCTTCCGACGCGTCATACCGACGGGCATCAAGCACGGCACCGTCACCGTGCTCTGGAAGGGCCTCGAGATCGAGGTCACCACCTTTAGGACCGAGTCCGACTATGCGGACGGTAGGCATCCCGACAAGGTTGAGTACGCCGTTACCATAGAGGAGGACCTCTCCCGACGAGACTTCACGATCAACGCCATGGCCTACGAGCTCGAGTCGAAGGCCCTCGTCGACCCCTACGGCGGCCGCGCCGACCTCGGGGCTCGAAAACTTCGCGCGGTGGGCGATCCCGCCGCGCGCTTCTTCGAGGACGGTCTTAGGCCTCTGCGCGCGGTCCGCTTCGCTTCACAGCTGGACTTCGAGATCGAGGCCGCGACACTGGCAGCCATAGCCCCTACAATCGAACGCTTTCGCTTGGTATCCGCCGAGAGGGTCAGGGACGAGCTGCAAAAAGTCCTTCTCTCGGACGGCGGTGATTTTCACGGCCCTTCACGGGGCCTTCGTCTCCTCGAGGAAACGGGTCTGCTCGCGGAGATACTGCCCGAGCTCTCCCTCTGCCGCGGAGTCGAGCAGCGCGGCATGCACGTCTTCGACGTCCTCGACCACCTCTACGCGGCGACCGACGCTGCGCCTCAGGTCCTCTCGCTGCGCCTCGCTGCGCTCCTCCACGACGTTGGCAAGCCCCAGGCCAAGGTCGAGGAAGCCGGCGAGGCTCCGACCTTCTACCGCCACGAAGAGTACTCAGGCAAGATGGCCGAGACCATCCTCAAGCGCCTGCGCTTTCCCAACGCCCTGAGCGACGAAGTCGTCCACCTCATCCGCTGCCACATGTTCTCCTACGACGATAGTTGGGGGGACGCGGCCGTGCGCCGTTTCATAGCTCGCGTAGGGGTGGAGCACATGGACGCCCTCTTCGCATTGCGCATAGCCGACGGCACGGGCATCATCGGCCGCCCTGTCGATCCGCGCAGCCTCGATCCGCTACGTGAACGAGTCGCGGCGGTCCTCGCGGCCAAGGAGGCCTTCGGCCTTTCCGATCTCGCCGTAAAGGGAGCGGACCTCGCCGCGATAGGCATTCCCCCGGGACGAGCGATGGGCGGCATCCTAAAGGAGCTCCTCGAGGCAGTCCTGGACGATCCGGGCTTGAACGAGCGCGAAAAATTGCTCGAGATTGCGGCGAACATCAGGGGTAAGTACGGATTGTAGCGGCCGGTCGAAAATATTTTGCGAATGCCTTTCAACTAACTATACTTCATTCTATGGAAAGCCAGTCGGACCGATTATCGTATCCCTCTTTGCCAATTCTCCTTCTTGACGACGAACCGCATTTTCGTTCCGCGATTGTGCGTGAACTTTCCATTAACGGGATTACTAATGTCATATCGTCCGATGATATAAAGGCCGCCCGCGAGCTAGTTGTCTCGAATGGAATAAGCCTCGTGCTCCTCGATCTGAATATGCCAGAAGCCTCCGGGGAAGAACTGCTTATTGAATATCTCGGTCTAGCCCCGCAAATACCAATAATTATCGTCACGGGGAGCACGGATACCGCTACCATCGTACAATGCATTAAGGCCGGGGCGTTGGATTACCTGACAAAGCCCATTGAGAATCAACGCCTTATTACATCTATTCGGAACAGTCTCGCGATTTCCGAGCTCAGGCAGGAAACGAAAACCTTTCAAGCAAATATTTTGAAAGGCCTGGCATATTCAGAGCCATTCAAGAAGATCATAACCGCCGACACAAGGATGCTGATGCTTTTTAAGTATATTGAAGCGATATCGCATTCGCGTAATCCAGTATTAATAGTCGGGGAGACAGGGGTCGGCAAGGAACTGATAGCACGCGCGATACACGACACAAGCCAGTGTCAAGGAAGTTTCATCGCAGTCAACCTAGGCGGACTCGATGACACCGTGCTTTCAGATACACTGTTTGGCCATAAAAAGGGGGCATATACCGGAGCCGACAGTGAGCGACCAGGTTTGATCGATACCGCGAAAAAGGGCACCCTGTTCCTCGATGAAATCGGCGATCTCGACAATCATTCTCAAGTCAAACTTCTACGGCTTTTGCAAGAGCGGGAGTATTATCCGCTCGGCTCGGATACGGTGCTCCATTCGGAAGCAAGAATCGTCGCGGCGACGACAAAGAACTTGACTCTGGCCGTCGCGTCTGGGTCGTTTCGCGCTGATCTTTATTATAGGCTGCAAACCCATTTGATCGAAGTACCTCCTTTACGCGAAAGACGGCAAGATATCAATGTTTTGATCGACTATTTCATAGAGAGGTCGGCAGAAAGCTTGGGAAAGCCAAAATCAATTCTCATAAAACCTGAGTGCCGCACCGCGCTCGCAGAGTATGATTTCCCCGGGAATATACGAGAACTCGAATCCATTATTCATGATGCGGTGACTTGTTCCAGCGGCACTAGCATCGATACTCAGTTGGTGCTTTCGAGAATATCGCAGGAGGCTGCTGATACGATGAATAAGTCGAAAAATAGAAATATTGAAAATGGCAATAAGCTCTGCCTCATCGGAGGAAGTTTCCCGACCATTCAGGAAGCGGAGCTTGAGCTGGCTCAAATGGCGTTTCTGCGGACCGCCGGGAATATAAACTTAGCTGCATCGCTACTTGGGGTATCACAACAAAAAATGAGCAAATTGATCGATTCACGCAAAAGTTCCTGAAAAGGCCTATGCGGTTGTCGTGAGCCGGCTAAGCGCCTCGCGGATTCTCTACTGATTCTCGATCTGCAGCATCCTCGCGGCCTCTAGCCCGCCCGAGGCCATGATCGCGTCGTAGGCAGCCTTGGCTGCCGACTGCTCGGCTTCTTTCTTGTTCTTGCCGGAGAGAGGTCCGTACTCGCGGCCCGCGACCTCGCAGGATACCCAGAAGGTGCGATCGTGGTCGGGACCGGTCTTTTTCGCGAGCTTATAGATCGGATAGCTCCGATGATACTTCTGAGCGTACTCCTGGAGCGTAGTCTTGTAGTCCTTGTGATGGCGGTTCTGAAGGACCATGGAAATCTCGGGCTCGATGAAGCTGCGAACGAAGCGGAACGCGGCTTCGAAGCCCGAGTCGAGATAGTAAGCGCCGATGATGGCTTCGGCCGCGTCAGCCAGGATGGCTTTCTTCTCCCGTCCGCCCGATTGCTCTTCGCCCTTGCCCAAGAGGAGACATTCCGCGATACCGAGTTTTTGGGCAAGTTCCGCGAGGGCCTCCTCCGAAACGACGTAGCTTTTGATTCTGGCGAGCTCGCCTTCGGGCTTGTCGCCTAGGCTCTCATAGAGACAGGAGGCCGCTACGAGACCGAGCACCGCATCGCCGAGGAATTCGAGGCGTTCGTTGTTCAGACTGCGGGATGAGTCTTCGTTGCCGCAGGAGCGATGGGTAAAAGAAAGGTTCAGGAGCTCGAGGCTCCTGAACCTGACGTTCGCCTTCTTCTGGAAGGCTAGAAGCTGGCCCTTGCGTTCGCGTGAGAGATCGCCGAGGTTTTGAAACAACGGATGCGCTCTCTCGCAGGGCCAGGGGCTTATTTCACCTGAGACTTGATAAACTCGTAGGCGTCCTTGACGGTCTCGAACTCGTTCGCCTTCTCGTCGGGGATGGTGATGCCGAGCTCCTCTTCAATGCCATACACGAGTTCGTAGGTGTCGAGGCTATCGGCACCGAGATCCTGGCGGAAGCTCGCATCGAGAGTGATCTTGTCCTCTTCCACCTCGAGCTTCTCAGCGATGATCTTCTTAACCTTCTCGAACAGCTCGTCCATGCTGCTCTCTCCTTATGCCTTGGATTCGGGCGTAATGACTTGACGCCCGCGATAGAAACCGCACTTCGGGCAAACCCTATGTAGGAGGACGGGGTTCCCGCAATTACCGCAATTTACGAGCGTGGGGGCGGTCAACTTCATGTTGATGGACTGGCGCCGCCTCGTCCTTGCCTTTGAAGTCCTGAATTTAGGTACAGCCATACTAAAACCTCGTTACGGAAAAATTTCGAAACAATGCGCGACCGTCGCGCGACGAGCGCTCAACTCCGATCGGGACTGCAAAGTCCATCAAACCCAACTACGCTACACAAATGTCCGAAAGTTGTCAAGTCCGAGAAGGGGGAGTTGAACGGCCGCCCAAGGCGTTCGATTTGGCCTTGACCGCCGCTTCTACGTTGGGCGGCACCATGCTTGAAATGTCGCCGTCGTACGCCGCAAGTTCCTTGATGGCGCTGGAGCGGAGAACGAAGAACTTGGGGTCTGTGGGCATGAAAATAGTCTCGATCCCCGGATTGAGTCCTTTATTCATTATCGATAGCTCGAACTCGTAGGAAAAATCAGGAACACTGCGCACCCCCCGCACGAGGACTTTGCAGCCGTGGCTGCGCGCGAATTCCACAATGAGGCCGTCGCAAAGGTGGACGGAGACATTAAGATAGCCGCCCAATAGCTCGAGGAGGAGATCCCTCCTCTCCTCGGGCGCGAAGAGACCCATCTTCTGGCGGTTTACCGCGACGACGACGAGGAGCTCGTCGAAGAGACCGCGAGCCCGCTCGATGATATTGAGATGCCCGAAAGTGGGCGGGTCGAAGGACCCGGCGAAGACCGCCTTAATCATGGGCGCAACTTTAGTGTTCCCGATCGAGAGGGTCAAGGCGCTGACCGACCTTTCCGTGAAAAGCCGCGGATGCTATCATCAGGGACTATGAGCCACACCAATAGCCGGGCATCGGCGGAGTCGAAAAGCCCGGGAGAACTGCCGCGGAGCCTCGTGCTCGCGATCTTTTCAGCGCTCCTCATGGTCCTCGCCGTGCCGAACGAGCTTTTCAGGCATGGATCGGCCCCTTTGGGCTTCATCGCCCTTGTTCCCTTATATATAGCCGTCATCGGTCTTCATAGTCCGCGGTCGGCCGCCCTGATCGTGGGACTCTTCGGGGCGCTCCAACATGCCGGGACGAGTTTCTGGTTATGGAATTTTCATGATTATCGCTTCTGGACCCTCGGGAGCACGACAGTCGCATACTTCATTGTTTATTTGGTGCTCGGTTTATATATCTGGCTTTTCCTGGATCGGGGGGGGAAGGCACGCCCTGTGGCCTTCGCCCTACTCTGGACCACCTTCGAATACTGCAAATCTACGGGCTTCCTTGCCTATCCGTGGGGGCTCCTCCCATATTCGCTTACCGACGAGCTGCCTTTCCTTCAGATAGCGGACGTGACAGGAGTCTACGGTATCAGTTTCATGCTCGCCATCTTCAATGCGGCTGTGGCCGAGATTATCCTCGGCTGGGGGGCATCGCCGCGTTCGCTGTCTTCGGTTTCGCACCGCTACGAGGCTCTTCCGCTCGCGACAAGGGCACGGATCGCCTACGCAACTATCGCACTCGTCCTTGTCGCGGGAGACGTGGGATATGGCCTAGTCAAGGAGAGAGAGCAAATTCCGCAGGTGGGCAGCATCAACACAATCATCGTTCAGCAAGACACCGACCCCTGGGAAGACGGGGACGAGGAAGCCACGCTCGCCGCGAACATAAGCCTCGCACGCAAGGCTATTGCCAAGGCGCCCGTCAAGCCCGAGCTCGTGGTCTTCAGCGAAACTACGCTCAGAAGGCCCTACTCAGAGTTTCGCGGTTATTTCGAAAAACATCCAGCGAGCGATCCCCTCGTGCCCTTCATACTAGACACAGGCGCCTGGCTCTTCACTGGCGCCCCCATCGTTATCGACTGGCAAAGCCTCGTGATGACTAATTCAGCAATACTCATTGATCCCAACGCGAGAATGGTGAAGAACTACGCGAAGATGCATATGGTACCCTTCGCCGAAGTCATCCCCTTCTGGGATATTCCGGCATTCCGGACCTTCATGCAGAAGGTTGTCGGCATCGATTCGGGCTGGGCGATGGGGACCGAATATACGATCTTCGATCTGCCGACAAAGTCGGGTAACGTCCGTTTTGGCGCGCCCATCTGCTTCGAGGACTCCTTCCCCGATAGCTGCCGCGAGTTCTCGCTCAGGGGGGCTGATTTGCTGATCAATCTGACGAACACCTCTTGGTCGCTCACCGATAGCGCCGAGATTCAGCACTGGGCCTCGGCGAGGTTCAGGGCGATCGAGGCGCGCAAGACTTTGGTACGCTCGACCAACGGCGGCGTCTCATGTGTCGTGGGGCCCCACGGCGAGGTCATAGACTCTCTGCCCCTCTTCGCTCCGATTGCCAAGTTCATCAGAGTACCTGTCTATCGGAACGCAGCCTCGACGGTCTATGTGCGCTTAGGCGATTGGTTTCCCCTCGCCGCGCTGTTACTTTCCGCCGCCTTGACCATTATACTGAGTGTCGGGGAAGCGAAAGCCTGCAAGGCCAAAAGGAGGCGCTAGCATGACGGGCGATGGCTTTATCGAGTATCTCGAAGAAGAACCGCTGACCGAGATCGTACGTTACGAATCGGGAACGCCGCAGGACGCGGTTTCCTTCGTGGGAACCCTTCGCAAGCACCCCTACGATGGAAGCAAATGCCTTCTTCTCGCCGACCATGCGGGAGACGAACCGGCGATACTCGAATTCTGCAAGGCCGACGTACAAGGAGTCGAGGAGAGGGCCTCGCCCGTGGACGAATCCGGCTCTTCTCGGCAGATAGTCCGCATTTGGGTGCGTCGAGGGAGCAGAGGCGTTCGCTACGAGCCTTTCGAGGTTGACGATCCTCTTCGTTTCCCGGCCGTGTCCAAAGGCCACAGTCGAGTATTCTCGGGCGCTCGGAACTAAAGAAACGACGATGGCCGCCCTAGCGAAAGCCGAATTCTGGCACGCAGCAGAGGGCGGCACCGTCGTCTGCGAGCTCTGTCCCCACGCCTGCCGGCTCGCCGAGGGGCGTTCGGGCCTCTGTAAGGTCAGGCGCAACGAAGGTGGCAAGCTCAGCTTGCCGTATTACGGCCTCTTGTCCGCCCTCGCTCTCGATCCTATAGAGAAGAAACCCCTTCATCACTTCATGCCGGGCAGCTCCGTATTCTCGGCGGGCTTCATAGGCTGCAATCTGCGCTGTCCTTTCTGCCAGAATTGGCATATTTCCCAGGAAGTGCCACCCGAGCTCGATGCGATGACGCCCGAGGGTCTAGCGTCTTCGGCCCTCCGCTCCGGCGCTCCTTCTATCGCCTATACCTATTCCGAGCCTTGCGTGCATTTTGAGTTCGTCCGCGATGCAATGCGCGCTTCCCGTAGCTTAGGGTTGAGGAACGTCCTCGTCACGAACGGCTGTCTCAATCCCGAGCCAGCGAGAGAGCTCCTGTGCTTGACCGATGCGGTCAACGTAGACTTGAAAGCCTGGTCGGCCGAGATCTACGAGAAAAAGCTCGGAGGAGCGAAGGAGGCGGTGCTCGAGTTCATTCGCCTAGCGGCAAGTCTCTGCCTCGTCGAGGTAACGACGCTCGTCGTGCCAGGTTTTTCCGATGATGCCGAGGGTATGGCTTCGATCGCGGAGTTTCTCGCCTCCATCTCGCCTGAAATTCCGCTTCACCTGTCCGCCTATCACCCGGCCTGGAAATGCGACGAGCCTCCGACCTCTAGCGATAAACTTCTCGAGCTTTGCAGCATCTGCCAGATAAAACTCGACTACGTTTATCTCGGGAATATCATTGGCCCAGGGGCTGATACAATTTGTCCGAACTGCAAAACCAAGCTTATCGCTCGGCAAGGCTATCAAACAAAGGTGCTTTCTTTAGAGAAAAGAGGTTCCCGAGCCTTTTGTTCGCACTGCGGGGCCGTCTTGCATATTATCGTATAGAGGCCGATTGAGCGAAGTTTGCGCTTGCAAAATGAGCAGTGGTATGACTTTTTTTGTTTCCCACTCTACTTGACATTTTTCTCCCGTTCGGGCATTGTCGTTCTCACCGATTGCACGGTGGGTGTAGCTCAGGTGGTAGAGCGCCAGACTGTGGATCTGGGTGCCGTGGGTTCAATCCCCACCACCCACCCTACGGCTGCACCCGATATCGGGTTCGGTCGGAAGCCGAAAGGCTCTCGTTGCGTTCGTAGCTCAGCTGGATAGAGCGACGGACTTCGAATCCGTAGGTCGCAGGTTCGACTCCTGTCGGACGCACGTGCATGGCGAAGAAATGGGCCGCTAGCTCAGCTGGCAGAGCAGCAGACTCTTAATCTGCGGGTCGCAGGTTCGATGCCTGCGCGGCTCAGAGGGTTAAAGTGGGACAGCGGAAGCCGTCCCACTTTAACCCTAGAGTAGAATAAAATGGCCGCTTCGTCGCGGCAGGATGAGGCCTTGACAGCCACTTAGGCACCGTTTACCATACGGCGCGTCGGTAAGGTCTTGAGCGTTTATGCTCTAGTCTTCGACGCGAGAGTGGTGGAATGGCAGACACGCCAGACTTAGGATCTGGTGCCTTGCGGCGTGAGGGTTCAAGTCCCTTCTCTCGCATCCCCGGATGTGGGAGGGGAATGTGAAACGTGCGGGAATAGCTCAGTGGTAGAGCGCCACCTTGCCAAGGTGGATGTCGCGGGTCCAACTCCCGTTTCCCGCTCAACAGGACGAGGCGACCCGGGTTTCCGGGTCGCCTCTTTTCGTTAGCGCCGCTAGTCTCGCGGCCGCCGCGGTCCTGCGGCCGCCGCTATACTGCGGCCAGATCCCCCCGAACGAGAGGAAAGCGCCCGTGATAAACAACAAGAGCATCGAGAAGCTCGAACATTCGTCAGTCAAGCTAAGCGTAACGGTTCCCAGCGAGGAATCAAAGAAAGAATACGATGCAATGATGCGCGAATACTCGAAGAGTGTGCGCATCGACGGTTTCCGTCAGGGCCATGTGCCCGCCTCCGTCCTCGAGCGCAAGTTCGGCGACAGCCTGAGGCTTGACGCCATGAGCCGAGTCATGGAGAAGGCGGTCCAAGAAGCCCTGAAAGACGCCGACGCCAAGGAACAGCCCCTCGCTTACTCTACCCCGAGCCTTGAAGGCGAGCCCGACTTCGCCATCGACAAGGACTTCAGCTTCGAGGTGAAGTACGACATCTTCCCGACCATTGAAGTCGGCGACTGGAAGGGCATCGAGGTAGTGAAACCCCTCTGCGATATCACGCCGGAAGACGAAGAGCGCGAGCTCAAGGATATCCGCGAGCGAAACGCCATCGTCGTCGAGCGCGACGCCGATGCGAAGGCGACGAAGGGCGACATCGTTACCGTCAATTTCCGCGAGATTGGCGCGGATGGTCAGACCGTCGCCGGGACCGAGCGCCAGGATTTCACCTTCGAGATCGGCACTGGCTATAACGTCTACAAGATCGACGACGAACTGGTGGGCATGAAGCGCGATGAGGAGAAAACAGTCGATAAGTCCTATCCCGCCGATTTCGACTACAATGAACTCGCAGGCAAGACCGTCAAACTCGCCATAAAGCTCACAAAGATTAAGGAGAAAAAGCTTCCCGAACTCGACGACGAGCTCGCCCAGGACGTCTCCGAGAACTACAAGACCCTCGCCGATCTCAAGGCCGATATCCGTAAGAATCTCGAAAGGAAGCTCGCCGACAAGCTCAAGCAGCTCGAGGAGAAAGCTCTCGTAGAAGGGCTTCTGGCTCGCTCTAAGACTGAGCTGCCCGAGTCGATGGTCAGGGCCGAGCTTTCCATGCGGCTCGAGAACTTGAAGCGTCAGATGGGCATAGAGAATGATGAACAGCTCGCGCGCGTACTCGCCTACTCCGGGAAGTCCGCCGCCGCTCTTGTCGAGGAGTGGAAGCCCTCCGCCGAGAAGGCCATCACGACACGCCTCGCCCTCGAGAAACTAACCGAGGACGGCAAGTACGAGTGCACGGAAGCTGACCTCGAGGCCGAGTTCGCCCGTCAGGCTTCGGAAGCCGGCCTCTCTGTCGACGAAGTTAAAGCAGAGTACGAAAAGCGCGGCTCGATGGACTACCTCAAGGATAGGGTCAAGGAGGACAAACTCATGGCCGACCTTCTCGCCGCCGCAAAGATAAAAAAGGGCGACAAGGTCGCTTTCGTGGACTTGATCAAGGATTCTGAGTAATTTCTTAACCAATGAGGTATAAGGCCATGGATGAGCAGATGCATAACCTGGTGCCCATCGTCATAGAGCAGACGGGCATCGGAGAGCGGTCTTACGATATTTACTCGCGGCTTCTCAAGGACAGGATCGTATTCATCGACGGCGAGATCAACGATCTCACCGCCGATCTCACCGTGGCCCAACTGCTCTTCCTCGAGTCCCAGGACCCAGAGAAGGACATTACGGTCTATATAAACTCGCCCGGTGGCTCTGTCACCGCGGGGTTGGCCCTGTACGATTGTATACAGGTCATCAAGCCCGACGTTCAAACGTATTGCGTCGGGCAGGCCGCCTCGATGGCGGCCCTCATCCTCGCTTGTGGAACTAAGGGCAAACGCTTCGCCCTCCCATCATCCCGCGTTCTTATACACCAGCCTTGGGGCGGTGTGCAGGGCCAAGCCTCTGATGTCAGCATCCAGGCCAAGGAAATACTGAGGCTCAAGAGGCTCACAATCGATTATTTCGCCCTCGCCTCAGGGAAGGGCGCCGATGTGGTGGCCGCGGATATGGAGCGAGATTTTTTCATGTCGGCCGAGGAGGCTATGCAGTACGGCCTGGTCGACAGGCTCCTCGAGCGGAGGAAGCATGGCCAAGAAACAAAATAACCCTACCGAGGAGCGTACCTGCTCCTTCTGCGGGAAGAGCGCGGAGTTCGCGCGCCGTATCATCGCCGGTCCCGGCGTCTACATCTGCGACGAGTGCGTTAAGGTCTGCGAGCAGATCCTCGCGGAGGACGAGACTGAGCTCGCCTCGGGCTTTACAGGCGAGGTGCCCAAGCCCAAGGAGATCAAGGAGTACCTCGACCAATACGTTGTCGGCCAGGAATACGTCAAGAAAGCCCTCTCCGTGGCGGTCTATAACCATTACAAGCGCATCGCCCACCAGGGCGACGAGGGCAACGAGGTGGAGCTCGAGAAGTCGAACGTTCTACTCATAGGGCCGACGGGTACGGGCAAGACTCTGCTCGCCAAAACTCTCGCAAAGAAGCTTAAAGTCCCATTCGCTATGGCCGATGCTACCACCCTCACCGAGGCTGGCTACGTGGGCGAGGATGTCGAGAACATTCTCTTAAAACTCATACAGAACGCCGGCGGAAACATCGGCGCGGCGGAACGCGGCATTGTCTACATCGACGAGATCGACAAGATCGCGCGCAAGGGAGAAAATGTCTCCATCACCCGCGATGTGTCGGGCGAGGGCGTCCAGCAGGCGCTGCTCAAAATCATAGAGGGAACCCTCGCGAACGTGCCACCCCAAGGCGGGCGCAAGCATCCCCAGCAGGAATATTTGCGCATCGACACGACCAACATCCTCTTCATCTGCGGCGGCGCCTTCGTGGGGCTCGACAAGATCGTCGAGAGCCGTGTGGCGAAGCACCCATTGGGCTTCGGAGCGGACATAAAACCGCGCAGCGCGAAGGACTTGCACGCATTGTTCGCGCAACTCCATCCGGACGACCTCGTCAAGTTCGGCATGATCCCCGAGTTCATCGGGAGGCTGCCCATCCAAGTCGCCCTCCAGGATCTCTCGCGCGACGATCTGAAACGTATCATCACCGAGCCCAAGAACGCCATCCTGCGCCAGTACCAAGAGTCGATGAAGATCGACAATGTCGAGCTCATCTTCGACGACGACGCGGTCGACGCGATCGCGGACAAGGCCATTTCGCGCAATACGGGCGCGCGCGGCCTGCGGTCCATAGTCGAGTCCCTGATGATGGACGTGATGTACGACATACCGTCCATAGAAGGCTCCAAGCGCGTCGTGGTAGGCAAATCGACGGTCGAAGGATCGACGGCCCCGGCCGTCGAGATACTCAAGAAGAGCGCATAACGCCTTGAATATCCTCGAGGCAGTGCGCGGCGGCGCCACGCTCGAGCTTCCCCTTGTCTATACGAGGGAGGCGGTGATCTTTCCCAAGGCTATCACCCCCCTCCTTGCCTCGACAAAATTCGTCATAGCAGCGGTCGACGTCGCCCTCGCTTCCGACAAGCGGGTGGTCGTCGCCCTTCTTAAGGGCCTTGGAGACGAGAAGGGCGCGGAGATTGAGGTGCATCCGATCGGCACCGCGGCCCGCATCGTACAGCAGGTCAGGCTCCCCGACGGATCCCTTCGGCTCCTCGTCGAGGGAGAGGAGCGCGTCCGAATAAAGCGCACCCTCTTTCGCAAGGACCACCTTTCGGTTCAGGCGGAGAGACTAGACGGCGAGGCCGATACCGCGAAGGCTGGCTCCGACCGCTCGCGGGAGTTGGACGTATCCATGCGCCTGGTTAAGCGCAGTTTCGCGGGCTACGCGGAAATAACCAAAAAAATCCCGTCCGAGACCCTCGCCCAGACCGAGCGCGCCCAGACCCCACACGAGTTATGCGATCTCATTTCCAACGTCCTACCCATCAATGCCGACCGCAAGCAGACGCTTCTCGGCGTAGAGAACGGCCTCGAGCGGCTCGAAGCCGTAGAGGCAGCGATCGAAGGCGAGACGGAGATCGTGAACCTCCAGCGCAAGATCAGCACTAAGGTTAAGAACCGCATCGACCATAACCAGCGGGAGTACTTCCTTGGCGAGCAGCTAAAGGAGATCAACCGCGAGCTCGGCAAGGACAACGAAGAGTCTGAGATCAAGGAGATCGAGCGCAGCCTCCTCTCCAAGGATCCCCCGGAAGAAGTCGTGGCCAAGGCTAAGCGGGAGCTCGGACGCCTCGGGAAGCTCCAGGCCTTCTCGCCCGAGGCGGGGGTTCTGCGCGTCTACTGCGAGTGGCTCGCCGACCTTCCCTGGTCAGCGAAGAGCGCAGATAACCGCGATATCGCGAAGGCTCGCGTGGCCCTCGACGAAGACCACTACGGCATGGAGAAGCCCAAGGAGCGCATCCTCGAGTTTATAGCGGTGCGGCAGCTCTCCGACCGCGCGCGCGGGCCCATTCTCTGCCTCGTGGGCCCGCCAGGCACGGGCAAGACCTCGCTCGGGCGTAGCGTGGCCCGCGCGCTCGAGCGCAGCTTCGTGCGCGTGAGTTTAGGTGGCGTCCGGGACGAGGCCGAGATACGCGGGCACCGCAAGACCTACGTGGGCGCCTTGCCCGGCAAGATAATCCAATCGATACGCAAGGCCGGCACAAGCAATCCCGTCTTCCTCCTCGACGAGATCGACAAGATGTCTTCGGACTTCAGGGGCGACCCCGCGAGCGCGTTGCTCGAGGTCCTCGACCCTGAACAGAACTCGACCTTCACCGATCACTACCTCGAGGTCCCCTATGATCTCTCGAACGTCATGTTCATCACGACCGCCAACTCCCTCCACGGCATCCCCTACCCCCTGCTCGACCGCATGGAGATCATCGAGATACCCGGCTACTCTGAGTACGAGAAGCTCGAGATCGCGAAAAAGTTCATCGTTCCTAAGCAGGTCGCCGAGAGCGGCCTCGGTGGCGCATCTATCTCCATAGCCGACGGTGCCATACTCGAGATCATCAGGCACTACACGATGGAATCGGGAGTGCGCAGCCTCGAGCGGGAGATAGCGCGCATCGTGCGCAAGCTCGCCCAAGAGGCGGTGGAGCAAGGTCTCGCGACTGATCCCGAGAAGCTCGCGCTGTGGTCTGCCGCTGTAGACGAGAAGAAGGCAGCCGCCCTTTTAGGCAAGAGGCGGCGTGAAGACGATGTCCTCTTCAAGGAGAGACGGCCGGGAGTCGCCTACGGCCTCGCATGGACAGAAGCCGGAGGGACACTGTTGCCAGTCGAGTCCCTCGTTTTCGAAGGCTCTGATGGACTCATACTCACGGGCAACCTAGGCGACGTCATGAAAGAGAGCGCGCGGGCCGCCCTCTCCTTCATTCGCTCGAAGGCAGCCGACTTCGGCCTCGCCGAAGAAGATTTCCGCAAGAAGACGGTCCATATCCATGTGCCCGAAGGCGCTATCCCAAAGGATGGCCCCTCGGCCGGCATCACGCTGATCGCGAGCCTGTTATCCGCATTTAGGGGCGTCCCCCTCGAGCCAGGCCGCGCGATGACCGGAGAAATCACTCTCACCGGCAGGGTACTCCCCATAGGCGGCGTCAAGGAGAAGGTCCTTGCCGCGCACCGAAGCGCGATGCGGACGATCATATTGCCCGAGGAAAACCGCAAGGATCTCGACGATATACCCGCGGAAGTACAGGAAGTGACGAGCTTCGTCTTCGTCACCGAAGTCGAGGAAGCCCTCGCTGCTTTATTCGCCGACAAGGCGCTTGCGCCGAAGGCTAAACGACGGACGCCTACGGTGAAGAAAAGGCCGGCAGGCGGGATAAAAACAAAGTAGTTTTCCCTCCAACTAGGACACTGCCAAGAAAGCCCTTAAACGATTTCGCGTATCAGTGTTCATAATCTTTCTTTTATCAGCGGATGTCAGTGTTTACTATTACACTGATAACCATCGATAACCTATTGATAGACACTGCCTAAATGGTAAAGTCTCGTGATTCTCTTTGTGCCTTTTCCCTCCTCTTGACGCGTATCCGCGAAAACCCTATTTTATCCCTACATCCGGGGTGGCGTGACTCGCCCGTTGGGCATATCGCGTCTGAGATCACACCCGCTGAACCTGATCCGGTTAACACCGGCGGAGGGAGCCATGTCCAAAGCTTGCAACGGCCGATGTTTCGACCGCACTCTTCGGTACACCGCTTTATTAATTCTCTTCTCATGCTCATTTGTCTGGCAGCTCGCAGCAGAGAGCCCGTCTGACGACAAGAGCCTCGTCGTCTACACCTACGATTCTTTCGTCTCCGAATGGGGCGCAGGCCCCAAAATCGCGCCGCTTTTCGAGCAGGCCACGGGCATTAAGGTGAAGTTCCTCTCCAAGGGCGACGGAGGGGCGCTTCTGTCCGCCATCATGCTCGAGAAGGACTCCGACGCCGATATAGTCCTCGGTCTCGATAATTTCCTCGAGCCCAAGGCATTGGCTACAGAGCTCTTCCGGCCTTATAAGCCCCAAGGCTACTCGAACCTTCCCGCGAACCTCAAGATCGACGGCTCGAAGCGGCTCATCCCCTACGATTACGGCGACTTCGCAATCGTATGGGACAGCGCGAAGCTCTCCAATCCGCCCGCGAGCCTCGAGGAGCTTACGCGCCCCGAATACGCGAAAAAACTCATACTCCTCGACCCCCGCACTTCGACGCCGGGCTTAGGTTTCCTCGCCTGGACTAAGGCGGTCTACGGCAACGCGTGGAAAGACTACTGGAAGAGGCTTAGGCCCAGCGTCCTCACCCTCGCGCCGAGCTGGGACCAGGGTTACGGCCTCTTCACGAGCGGCGAGGCGCCCCTCGTCCTCTCCTATGCAACCGACGGAGCATACAACCTCGAGAACGAGAAGACCGAGCGCTTCAAGGCTCTCGACTTTAAGGAGGGCCTCGCCCAGCAGATCGAGACCGCCGGCATTCTAGCGAAAGCGAAGCACCCGAAGAGCGCCGAGCTTTTCATGGACTTTCTGATCTCCGAGGCTTGCCAGAAGGAAATTCCGCTTACGCAGTGGATGTATCCCGTGCTTCCTTCCGTGAAGCTCCCCGAGAGCTACCGAGCCGCGCTTAAGCCCGCGAAGACGCTCTCGATCGACCCGAAGGGCCTCACCGACGATGCCATTGTAGCCGTCGATATCCTCGTCTCGGCCAAGTGACGCATCAGGCGAAGCATTAGCGAAGCGCTCGGCGTCGGGAATATGCGATCGAAAACAGGCCTAGTCTCGAGACTCGCGCTCATCGCGTATTCCGTCGCTGCCCTCGCGCCTCTCGCCGCACTCCTTCTCGCACCTTCTTCGAATGGGAAGGACGACCTGGGGATGTTACGCCTCTTTCTCGAGCCTCGCTGCCGCCGCGCGATCGGTTTCACCATCGCGCAGGCGACTATAAGCACGATCGCGGCCCTTGCCATAGGGCTACCAGGGGCCGCCCTGGTAGCCCGTTACCGCTTCCCAGGACGCAAGGCCTTGAAGACTCTCGCCGTACTTCCCTTTGCCCTGCCCTCGGTCCTCATGGTCCTCTCCTTCGTGCTATTCTATGGACGGGCGGGGCATCTGAACCGCTTCCTCATGTGGGCCTTCGGCCTCCGCGAGCCTCCTGTCAACTTCCTCTATGGCTTCTGGGGCATCGTCCTAGTACACGGCTTCTACGAATTCCCCATTGTCCTCCAGACCGTGGGCGAAGTCTGGGAGCGCCTGCCCCGAGACAGAGAGGATGCCGCAAGGCTTCTCGGCGCGGGCAAGCTCCGCGCTTGGGCGACGGGTACCCTGCCCAGTCTCGCGCCCGCCATAGCCCAGGCGGGCGCGCTCTGTTTCCTCCTATGCTTCTTCAGCTTCGCGGTCGTGATGGTTTTCGGCGGGCTCTCCGGATCGACCCTCGAGGTCGAGGTCTACCGACTGAGCCGCCTCGAGGCGGATTCGGCGAGCGCAACTGTCCTCGCCCTGGCGGAGACTGTAATCGCCTGCGTAGTCGTCGCCCTCATCTCGCTCTGTGATCGAGGCACCGAGCGTGGCATGGCGGAGTCGAAGTCAGCCGGCGCCTCTCCCGAGCTGACGCGCCCTCGGGGGAAGACCATCCTCGCTCTTATCGCGTACGCAGTCTTCCTCACGATCTTCTTCGGCGGCCCGATGCTTTCGCTTCTCGTCCAAGCCTTCTCGGTGCGAAGCGGCCCCTTAGGCCCGGCCTCGTTCGGCCTTAGGAATTTCGAGCGACTCGCTTCGAGCGAGAGCTTTTCGTCCGCGCTCCTGGGCACGCTCTACACGGCCCTCCCCGCCGCCCTCATCGCGACCTTCGCCGCCTGCATCCTCGCCCTCGCGACCAGGTCCGGAGGAACGATGGTCAAAACCGCGGCCGCCCTGCCCCTCGCGATTTCGGGCATCGTCTCCTCGCTCGGATGGTCCCTCCTCTTCCCCCATAGCGGCCTTTCCCTCATTCCCTTCGTGCAGGCCTTAGGCTCGATGCCCTACGTGCTCAAGTCCGTGTCGGCCGCGCTCTCCACCCTCGACCATAGGCCGATCGAGGCGGCGCGCTGCCTTGGGGCCGGCCGCCTTCGCGCCGCGATCCTCCTCGAGCTCCGAGCGGTTTCCCCGGCCGTCTTCGCCGCCTTCGCCTTCGCCTTCGCCTCTTCGGCCGGAGACCTCAACGTGCCACTCGTGCTCGGACAGGGAGGTTTCGAGACGCTCAGCGTCTATCTTTTTCGCTTAACGTCCGCCTATCGCTTTCCCGAGGCCTGCGCCGCGGGGGTCGTACTCGCGCTGATCGGATCTCTGGCCTTCGCGGCCAAGGAAGGGAGGAGCGTCGATGCTTGAGGTCCTTGGCCTTCGAAAATCTTGGCCGGACTTCAGCCTCGAGCTCGGACTTTCCCTCGCCGACGGAGAGATAGCCGCGATCCTCGGTCCCTCGGGCTCGGGGAAATCAACCCTGCTCAGGCTCATAGCCGGACTCGAGAGGCCGAATGCCGGGCTGATCGTCGTCGACGGCCGAGACGTCTCGTCCCTTCCGCCCGAGCGCAGGGGCATAGGACTGGTCTTCCAGGACTTCGCGCTCTTCCCTCAGATGAGCGTTAGGCGAAATATCGAGTTCGGCCCCCGTATGCGGGGGCTTCCGAGTAAGCAGAGGGCCGAAGCGGCGCGAGCCATAGCCGAGACCTTTGAGATATCGGCCCTACTTGACCGCAGCCCCCGCTCGCTCTCAGGCGGCGAGCAGCAGCGGGTCGCCCTCGCCAGGGCCCTCGCCGCGAATCCGGCTCTCGTCCTTCTTGACGAACCGCTCTCCTCCCTAGACGCTGCGCTGAGGCGGCGCCTGCGTACCGAGATCGGAGGCAGCCTTAGGAAAGCGGGAAAGACCGCTCTCTTCATCACACACGACGCCGAGGAGGCCTTCGCCATAGCCGACAGGATCTTTGTCATGGGCAAAGGAAGGATAGTCGAGGAAGGAAGCCCCGAGGAGATATACGAGAGGCCCGAGACCGCCTTTACGGCGAGACTCCTCGACGAGGGGCCGGTCATACCCTGCGAACTCTCGCCCTCCTTGGCCCCGCCCAAGGAGGGCGGCATGCTCGTCGCGGCCACGGCGATCGGGAAATTCCTCTGCCTCCCACCGCGCGGCGGCTACGCGTTAGGCGAACGATATTCGGTCTTCTTTCTGGAAGAGGCAGCCCTGCTAGATACCGCGAATCCCAGTGCGCCTAGCGCTACCGAAAGGGAAGAGATGGGCCGCTTCAGGGGGAAACTCGTCTCCTACGCCTATGCAGGTAGTTGCCTGCGCGGCATTCTCGAATGTGCGCTCTCTGAAGGCGGGAATATGACTATGGAGATAAACCTGCCCCTCGGTATGAACCCGGAGAAGGGCGAAGGCCTGGGCTTCCGCGTAAGCCCAGGGAAGGCTGTCTTGGTTAAGCCGTAAACAAATTTGCGTAGGAGGATTGGAACGATACATATATATGCCCATATTGTCACGTTTTAAATGACTATGCAAAATAGCTACAAGGCGAAATCGAATTTTCCGAAGAAAACCGCTTTATTCGGCCCACCTTTCAGGTCCCGCCCTTGATCGGCTGCGCGAGCGGTCTATAATTGACAATATGAAGGAGCTTTTACGTCAGACCAAGGTACGGGATGCCACGGTCGCAGGCATTTTCTATCCAGACGATCCCGAGGAACTCGAGTCGAGGATATTGGCCCTCATCCAGGCCGCCAAGCCTTCGATCACGAGAGCGACTGCCATTTTCTCGCCGCATGCAGGCCTCGATTACTCAGGAGACCTATCCGCCTTAGCATGGAAGTCAGCCGAGGGCCGTCGCATAGAGTCCGTACTCGTCCTCGCGCCGCTCCATAGGGCCCAGGAGTCATTCATCTATTTGCCGGAGTCAGATTACTACGAACTGCCGACGGGCAGGATAAGCGTCGACCACGAAGCGGTGGGCGAGCTTAGAGACTGCGGAACGCTCATGAGCGTCAACGACATTCCTCATCTCGAGGAGCACGGCATAGAGCTTCAGCTGCCTTTCATGCTCGAGCTCTTTCCTGACGCGAGTCTTGTTCCCCTCCTCGTCGGGAAGTCCAGTCCCGCATTGATCAAGGCGCTCGCCTCCGCGCTTTCGCTCGTCTTTTCAAGCAGGGCGAGCTCGACACTGATCGTCATTTCCTCCGACATAGGTTCCTCCGACGATGAGCGCTCAGCAATGGTAGTCGCCGATCGCTTTCTTCGCTCGTTTCTGGCCGAGGACGGTGCATCGATTGCCGAGGGCATCGCTGCAGGCGATATCTGCGCCTGCGGATCCGCCTGCGTAGCCGCCTATCTCATGTCGGGGCTCGCCGTTGGAAAGCGCCCCGTGCTCCTTGGGCGGCATGATTCCTCCGCAAGCAGGGAGACGGGGGAGGAACGGCTCGTACATTACGCGGCCGTAGCATTCGCCGATGGCTAACATCGACCATGTCGGACTGTCAAAATCCGACGGTAAACTGCTCATCACTATGGCGCGCGAGGCGATAAGCGCGCGATTGGGGGCCAGAGCCCCGCGTTGGCCTGAGATAAGCAAGGAAAGCGAAGCCGTCCTATCGGTGCCGAGCGGAGCCTTCGTCACCCTGCGCTCGGGCAAGGGCGAAAGCGCTCCACTTCGGGGCTGCATTGGTCGCATGACCGCCGACGAAAGTCTCATCGAGGTGGTACGAGAGATGGCCCGGGCGGCGGCCTTCGAAGATCCGCGCTTTCCCCCTCTCAAGGCGGACGAATACCCGGGAATATCCGTCGAGATCACAGTTCTGACGCCTATGCGTCCGATAAAAAGCGTCGAGGAAATAGAGATCGGTCGCCATGGCGTTTATCTCACAAAGGGCTGGCAGCAAGCGGTTTTCCTGCCTCAGGTCGCGACCGAGCAGAGGTGGAACCGAGAGGAGCTCTTAGCCAACCTCTGTCGAAAGGCTGGGCTTCCGCCTAACGCGTGGAAGGAGAGCGACGCCCGCTTCCAGATCTTCGAAGGACAGATCATCGAGAAAGAATAATGCGGGCGCGGGTTCGCCTACTTATCTTCTCCTGAGCTTCTTCTTGAAATCCTTAAACCACCAGGTTCTCGCAGACTCAACGGCCCTGAAAGCCGCGTACGCAGGCGATAAAAGCGGATAGTCCCACGACCCTGAACGGTGGATGACCCTGCCGCCGAAGCCGGTCTTGAATTGATAGAGACCGTGCATGGGATGCAAGGGATCAGAAGTCGGCGGCATGCCAAAGAGGTCGTACTCGAGACAGCCGAACTCCTTGGCCGCCCGCATGGCCTTCCACTGCAGGGCGTAGGCCGGCATGAGATTACGCTTTTCGTCCGAGGATGCGCCATAAAGGTAGACGGCCTTCTCGCCGCGGAAGAGCGTGATGATTGCAGCGAGGGCATGGCCTTCGTACCGCGCGATCCACAATCGTATGTCGGGCGAGCCCTGTATCCCCTGCTCCCGCCGCTCGGAAGCGAGGGATAGGAGGCGCCGATAGTATTCCTCCGGATGGAGGGCGATCTTATCGCGCGCCGAGGTCATTCTATACAGTTCGTAGAACTCACCTAAGGAGGCCAGGCCCGCCTCTTCGACTATGACGCCCTTTTTCTCGGCGAGGCGGATATTGTAGCGCCACTTCGGCTTCATCGCCGCGAGGATCTGTTCCTCGTCAGGCCTAAGATCCACGAAGACAGTATCAGGAACCTGGACGTCGGCGGCAGCGCGGCGCAGGGGCCAGCCGATCGCCGGCCGTAAGGCCGCCGTACTCGGATCGTCCGAGGCCAGGGCCTCGACTTTGAACCAAGGCGGATCGAAACGGATAAAGAGGCAGCGCGGAGGGAGCAAAGGCTTTATAGATCTGGCCAGCTCGGCGAGGAATGCAGCCCCCTCCCCTTCCGGGATATCGAGCTCAGGTCCGTGCGGGACATAGGCAAAGGAAAAGCCCGCGGGCAGGCGCCGTATAAGCAGGAGGAGTTGGAAGGCCGAGGAAAGGGCTTCGACCGAGAGACATATAGGCTTCCAGCCATACTCGGCCTTGAAGTCGCCCCAAAAGCGAGATTGCATGAAAGAGGCGGAACTATCAGTTCCGCATTCAGAACGGGAGATGCGCAAACTCATAATATGGACCTTATCCGACTTCGCCCGATTCGACCTTGGCGAGGGAGAAGACCTTTCCGTTCGCGACGAGGCGATTGGAGCCGACGTAAACCGTGCTCTCCTTGGCGACTATCGGCACGGAGAAAAAGGCGTCGACGTTTATTTCGGCCAAGTCTCCGGGCATGGACCTACCTTCGAGCGAGAGACGAGTGCCGGGAGCGGCGTCGAGCGCGTCGAGGACTTCGACCGTCTCTTTCACGGCCCTACCATCCTCGCCGACGACCTTTCGCGAAGCCGCGAGGAGCATGCCACGCGACTCGACGCCGCGGAGCTTAACCGTCTTCAGGTTATTGACGAGGACGATGTGCTTACCGAGGAGCTCTTCCTCTTTGTAGTAGGGCACGAGGCCCGAGACTATGACGCGCTCATTGCCTGATCCGTCGTCCAGGGTTTCGATGTAGAGCTTATCGGCCTTGGGGTGGCGCTCGATCTTGACGATCTTCGCGACGCGCAGGTCGATGAGGCGCTCGAAGCGCTCTTCGAGGGGAAGCTCGGGCAGCGGAGGCAGCGCGACAGTAGTCGCGGGCGCGACAGTAGTCGCGGGCGCGACAGTAGTCGCATTGCGCTCAGCCCGTTCCTTCTGAGAGCCTGAGTAGCGCTCGCGCAGGACCGCGACGAAGTCGTCCTCGAGCTTTGAAAAGAGCACTTCGGGAGTGGATACGGTCGAAAGGCCGGTAAGGCCGCCCAGGTCGGCCCACGATAGGCCGTCCTTGCCGCCAACGGTCTTGCCGAAGAAGGAGGCGAGCTTTGCCGCCGCCTGAGGGATATAAGGATGGACCATGATCGCGAGGTCCTTGAGTACGTAGCAGAGCTCG
>Ga0326727_10003846_pt1 | contig 46838 bp, 36 predicted proteins | sample MB2enrmetagenome_FD_207643 | JGI IMG/M metagenome (GOLD analysis project Ga0326727, IMG submission 207643) | Lab enriched peat soil microbial communities from McLean, Ithaca, NY, United States - MB29MY | ecosystem: Environmental > Terrestrial > Soil > Wetlands > Peat | place: USA: New York... | reverse complement strand
GCTGCGCCGCGCGCAGGCGCACGAAGTCCAGCTTGCGCATGTCGTCCGCCTTCATCCCCTGCTGCGCCAGCGCGCGCAACCCGCGCTCCAGCCGCGCGTCCACCCGCTGCTGCACAAGCGACTCCGGGACCGGGAAGCTGTACCGCGCAATCACCTCATCCATCATCTTGTTCCGCGCGCCCGCCTCCAGCGACTCGCGCTTCCGCCTGCTCGCGCGCTCCCGCAACAGCTTCTCGAACTCCTCCCAGCTCTCGCTGTTGCCAAGCTGCTTGGCCAGCTCCGCGTCGCGCTCCGGATAGGTCTTCTTCTTGATCGCCTTCACCGTCACGTCGTAGCCCACCGTCTGCCCCGCCAGCTTCTTTTCGCCGAACTCCGCCGGATACTCCACCTCGAACTTCAGCTCCTGCCCCACCTTCGCCCCGCGTAGCGCATCGTTGAACGCCGCCAGAGTGTTCTTCCCGCCAATCTCGATCAGAACGTCGTCCCCGCTGATCGGCGCCTCCGCCGGTGTAGCCGCCGTCACGCCCTCCTCGGTCACCGTCTCGGCCAGCGGCTTGATCTCCCCGCGGAACTGTATCTCCGCCCAATCTCCCTCCGCTAGCGCGCGCTCCTCTTCCACCGTCTCCACCGTCGCCTGGCTGTCCAGGATGTAGTCCAGCTCCTCCTCGAACTCCGCGTCCGTCAGCTCGGTCTTCGGCCGCTCCACGCGCACCGTCTCGTATCCCGCCACGTCGAACTCCGGAAGCACCTCGAACGCCGCCTTGAAGCGCAGCGGCTCGCCATCCGTCAACTGCAAGTCCAGCAACTGCGGCTCCGAGACCGGACGCAGCTTCTGCTCCTCCATCGCCTTCCGGAATCGCTCCGGCACCAGCGTCTCTAGCACCTCCTGGCGCAGCTCCCGGGCAAACTTCGTCCGCACCAGCGACTCCGGGACCTTGCCCGCGCGGAAGCCCGGAATCCGCGCCAGCTTCTGGTAGCGTTTGATCACCTTGCTGTAGGCCTTCGCCACCTCGTCCGCCGGCGCCTCCACCGCAACCTCGCGCGTCAACAACGGATTCAGCGAAGGCCCATGCTCATGGCTGTGCTCGTGCTTATGCGCATGGCCTTCGACAACTCCGGCCTCCGTCTGCCTGTCCCCAGTCTTCTCCGCTGCCGTCTTCTCCGGCGCCGTCTCGTCTGTCACCGTTTCTTTTGTCTCGCTCTCGTTCGTTCCCGCACTCTCAGTCGAATTCAATTCAGTCCCTTCCACTCGATCGGTCTCGCCGCACCATTTACCGCGCAATCGCCGGCGCCCCTCTTCCACTCTACGGGTCTTATTTGCGAAGGGTCAAACCTCACCGCGACCGCTCCCACGCCCCCGCGCGCCCCTGCCCTACTTCGCGTTCTGGTTTCCCGCCAGCGAGAACAACTCCAGCCTTATCTCCCACTGTGTCGACTGCCCCGGCTGCAGCACCACCATCCCCGTGTCCGTCTCCTTCGGCCACTCCCGCCCGAACGGGTCGTCGTAGTTGAACTGCGGCACAATCGAAACATAGTCCGCATCCGCCGGCGCAACCACCCGGAACGCCTTGATCGTCGGGCTCAGCGCCGTCAGCCGCACTCCGTAATCGTTCGCCGGGTCGCTCAGCTCCGCCGCCGCCGAGTTGTCCATCAAATCTCTGTGCAGCGCCACAAAGCCGTCGTCCAGCTCCATCTTCCCCAGCGCCGCCCCGCCGCGCATGGTAAAGTCGTACGCCGTCCCGTTCACTGGCAGCAGCACGCCCGTGGGCAACCCGCTCTCCTGGTCGCTCACCTCCTCCCGCATCTCGCCCGGAAGCCGAAGCCGCAACTGTTCCCGGTTCCCGTCGAAGATGGTGAACCGCGGATGCCATCCGATGCCCACTGGCTCGGGCGCATCCCCCGTGTTGCGCGCCACCACCGTCAGCTCGATCCACTGGCTGCCCAGCAGCACAGTCACCGTCACGTCCGTCTTCGACGGCCAGTGCGCGCCGAAGTCCCCCGCATGGAAGACCGCCTGCGCCTGTCCCCCATCGGGCAGCGCCGTCGTCTCCGCGGAGTCCGCCGCGTTGGCCAGCAGCAGCCCGCCCCGCGCCACTCCCTCCGCACTGCCCGGCAGTGTCATCGTATGCCCGTGCCACACCGCGCTCACACGCCCACCAGCCACCTGCGACGCCACTCCCTCGATCCGCCCCGCCCAAGGCGCCTCAAAGGCCCCCCCCATCGTCAGGCTCGCCTGCCCGTCCGCATCCTCGCCCGTCCCCGTCATCGCGCTCTCCGCGCCCTCCACCGTCGGCGATGCCAGCAGGTTCACCTCGCCCTTGCCCGGTATATACGCCACAATCTGTAGCACGTTCATCCCCCGGCCCGGCAGCATCGTCACCGACAGGAACTCCGGCATCGTGCCCCCCATCAGCCGCGTCCGCGTCAGCTCGATCGCCTCCTGCCCGCCCGGCAACGACACCGGGGCCTCCTGCCGGTCGGTCGCGATCTTCGCTTCCAGTTTGTGCAGGTTCCCGCGCCCCCGTTCGCGGTAGGCAAAGCTCAAAACCCCCACCAGCACGGCAAGAATCAGCCCCGTCACCATCCCCGACCGCATCAAACCCCTGCGCCAGAGACGGTGAGTCAGCGACCTCAACCATCGCTCCACCATCGCCAGATACATCCCGCTCATCCGTGACTCGTCCACGTCACCCGCTCCGTCTTTCTGCTTGGATGTATTCTATCCACCCAACGGCCACTTCCGTCTATCCCTCAATTTCAACAATCGTGGACCGGTTTGCATTTGTTTTGAAGACGCAACCAATCCGCACCCCAGCGAATCTCACCCTCAGGCGGAAGATTTCATCCCGCCGGGGAGACCGTATGAGTGCAAAAGCAATCTGGATCGCGTTTGGCCTGGGCGTCGCCGCCGGTGCCGCCGTCGCTCTTCTCTACGCACCGCAACCCGGCGTCAAGACCCGCCGCCAGTTGCGCCGCAACTTCGACGACGGCGTGGACTATCTCGAGGACGCCGCAGCCCACCTCAAACAGCAGGCCGAATCCCTCAGCAACGAGGCCCGCAAGACCTTCCGGCGCACCCGCGGCCAGGTCGCCGATGTCGTCGAGAAGGCCTCCGAAGCCGTCTCCGGCGCAGTCAAAGGCGTCCACTCCATGATGTAGCCCGCCCTACTCCGGCGGTCCCACCGTCACCACAAAGTACGCCAGCTCCGAATCCCCCGCGTTGGCGATCCAGTGCTCGTCGCCCGCGCAGCACAGCCCCACGTCGCCCGCCTCCATCCGGTGCTCCACCCCGTTCAGGTAGAGCGTCGCCACGCCCCGTTGCATCAGCCATATCTCGCTGTGCTTGTGCGTCCCCACCGCCTCATGCGGAGCACCCGCCTGCTGCACCGACTCATGCATCTCCAGGCGAATGTTCCCCGCCTTCAGCATCCCCGTCAGGTACGAGTGCGACTCGTGCCCGCCCTGCATCCCGCGTCCCGCTATCGGCTTGAAGACCCCCGACGCCAGCTCCCGCATCGCGCCCGCCGGCCGCGCCCCCGCCGCAGCCTGCCCAGCTCCCGCCCCAGCCGCCGTCCCCGCAGTCTGCCCCTCGGCCCTCGCCGAAAGCCCGCCCGCAACCGCTAGCATCCCCGCCATCAGCCCCGCAAAATCCCGCCGATTCATTCCATCCCGATTCATCTCATCCATCGCACTTCTCCTCCGCTCACACCATAACAAACGCAACCCCAAAGCCGCTCCATCCTACACGTTTCCATCCCCCGCCGTCAGCCGCCATCCTGAGCACAACACCGTATCATCTGTCATCCTGAGCGGAGTTCGGCGCGCATCTGCGCCGAACGCAGTCGAAGGACCTGCGGTTCGCACACTGTGCCACAATTGCCTTTACCTTTCTCCCTCCAAAAATGTCCTTGCCGTTGCCTGTTCTTGCTCGTCATTCTGGCGTAGCCAGAATCTCCGTATTTCGCCGTTGTCTTGTCTTTCAGTTTGTCATTCTGACCCTGAGCTTGCCGAAGGGGAAGAATCCCCGCATTTGTCCTGTTTGCTTAAAGGCGCTTCGGCGTTAGACTGTCGCCATGGGAAACAAAGACAAAGGCCGTAAAGAGAAGAAGAAGCAGCCCAAGCCCAAGGCCCCTCCCGCGCCCAAGCACGAGGAGTTCAGCCAGATCGCCACCCGCATGGTTCGCGAAGCGACCGAGAAGGGAAGCTAGTCCGCCCGCAGCATCCGCCGGCCGCAGCCGCGCTCCCGCTCTCCGCCGGGTCGCTCTACGCCCGTCACCCTCCACAGCGGGGCTGTGGCCTGTCCTTTACCCTCCGTCCCCGGGTTGCTCTCCCGTCTGCAATCCTCTATCCTTGAAGAGTTGCAGCCGGACCATCGCCTCGCGGCAATGTGCGCCCGTAGCTCAGTTGGATAGAGTATTTGGCTACGAACCAAAGGGTCGGGAGTTCGAATCTCTCCGGGCGCACCATCCCTTCCTTCCCACACATCCCCCTAGTTCTCATCCACACATCTCCCGTACGGGACAGAACGCCTCGCTGCCTGACACGAACGACGTATTGGTCATGAACCTGGGAAGCAGTACAATCCTCTCCACTTCTGTCTTGGCAGAAAGGGCCCCCCAATCCTTGCCAATCCCATGGAAACTCACGCTTGCCGCCACGTTGCTTCTGCTGCTCGGCGCTCCGCTGTCGGGTCGAGCGCAGACGCCGGAGACCACGCTCGACAGTTACCTCCAGCAAAGCGTCGGAGACGCCCAGAGTCCGGGCCCTGCAACCATCGCCGAATGGGCCATTCGGCATCCCGGCGAAGTGGTTGATGCCCCCGCGGACAAGGACCGAGACTATGATGCGGGAGATGCGCGGCAGCGGCGGGACAGGGAGTTGGAAGGCCGCTGGTGCCTGCGTTCAACCGCCCAAATCTCCCTCGCCGGCGGCGTGCATGTTCGCCGCATCGCCCTCTTTTACCAGCCGCTGGTCGTAGGCATCTACGACAGACCTCTTCCACCCTTACCTACCGAAACCGGCGACGCTCTTCGGCGGCACGGCTGTAGGCTTGTCAGAATCCTCAATGAATTCGAGGGAGCCGACGATCAGCAGAGCCTCGCAGAGACCATCGCCAAACAAATTCCTGGCGAGCGTTCCGAGGTATCTGACAAATACATCGGGGACTCAGGTGAGGATTTCTGGAAACCGCTCTATTCCATCGACAGCCCTGGTCGTTCTAACTACAGTTATAGTCAATGCATTCTCTTCATTCGGCGTTCGTCCGTCCACACCGCGAAAGAGTCCAGTCCCGGCCAGCAGCCCGGCGTTCTTCTGGAGTGGGACTACATATACCGGGATTTTGATTCGATGACCGATTACGGCCCGCCGTCCAGGGAGATAACTATAGACCCCGAGGCCGGGCAGCCCTGGCTCGCCATGCGCGCGGCCATGCTTGCCCGGCTGCCGCAGGCCCCCACGCTCGCCATGCTCTCCTTCCTGGCTCCGCAGCCGACTCCGCAGCAAGGCGACCGAGACGAGCAGCCCCCCTTCCATTGTCGCAAGCAGTTGGTCCCTGTCCTGCGCACATGGATGGGCCTCGCGGCCCGCAGCGCGCCCCAGCAGCATGCCGCCGCTCTGCTCCTCGCCGACCAGGTGCTTCGCCGTCTCTCGGACTGCGATGAATTCGCGGATCAGACATATGACATGACATCGGATATGCCGGAGTACCAGGATGATTCAGACGTTGCCTTGAGAAAGGACCTGAATGCACTGGGCATCGAGACGGACAAGTCCGCCCGCCCAGGGCCCGAGTACTACGCCGGAAATTTGCTTCCCCAGGTCTCCAAGCTGGCGCCGACAGGCGTTGTGAATGAGCTTCACGAGATGGCCATCCTCGATGATCGATGTCAGTGGACCGGATTCCGCGACGCGGATTGTACGAACATTACCAAAGTGGGTGAGAGCTTCTTATTGCGCTTCCCGCAAGACGAGTGGACGCCCAGCGTGCATCTCATCCTCGCCGAAGCTTACTCGATCACCGCGGCGCAGGAGTCGGGCGAAGACGACTTCGGAACTCCGTATCCCGCGAGGGCCGACGATCTGAGGAAGGCGGAGGAGCACTATCGCGCCTGGTACGCCAAAAGTGAGAACGAGCGCGATCGCCCGCTGGTATGGCAGGAGATCTGGGCCATCGACGCGGGCATGGGATCATGGTTGATGGTGCCATCCGAATTACGACAGTGATCCCAGCTTCCCCTGCGCCTGTCCTACAATGTCCCTAGCCCTATGAACCTCTACGTTCTGCGACACGCCAGCGCCGGCGTCAAGCGCGCCAATCCCGTCCTCGACCAAAAGCGTCCCCTCGACAAGGACGGCAAGCGCCACTGCCTTCAGCTCGCCCATGTTCTCAACGCCATGAAGCTCCAGTTCGACCTCATCGTCTCCAGCCCGCTCAAGCGATCCATGCAGACCGCCTCTCTCGTCGGCACCGAGATGGGCTACGAGGCCAAAATCCTCACCTCCGCCGCGCTCGCGCCAGACGCCACCTTCGCCCAGTTCCAGAAGCTGTTGCGCGAGTACTCCGGCCACGAGAACCTGCTCGTCGTCGGCCACGACCCCAACCTCACCGCCTTCCTCGGATCGCTCCTCGTTCCCGCCGCCGCCTGCCCCGCCAGCGGTTTGGACGCCTGCGTTGGCGCGGCCTGCGTGCGTCTGCGCAAGGGATCGCTGGCGCGCGTCAACCTCGCCCGCGGCCCCGCCGCGCTGCACTGGCTGCTCGATCCGCGCACCGTCCGCGCGCTCTACGCCACCTCCACCGCCAGGTCCCGCCGAAAGACCTCCCGAAAGTAGTCCGCCTCTTTCCGCAGCGACCACGCCTCCAACTCCGCTCCCCCGCGCCCCGCGAGCAGCTCCAGCAGAACGCGTTTGGAATAGACGTGCGTCCGCATCCGCACCGCCGCGCTGGCGCGGTCCTGGTTCAGCGCCAGCGCCAGCCGCAGCAGCACCACCGCCCGCACAATCTTCGGATGCTCTTCGATCGCAATCGTCCGCAGGATGCGGTCCACCGGGTCCGGCCGGCTCTTGCCCATGTAGCGCGCGACCGCGCCCACCACCGCCCGCTGCTCCGGCGAAAATCCAAAGATCTCCGAGTTCGCCACAATGTACTGCGTGTGCCTGTGGTGTCCCTGGTGGTTCATGTACTTGCCCACGTCCTGCATCATGGCCGCGGCCTCCAGCCACAGCCTGTACTCCGCCGGAAGTTCGTGCACCCGCGCCAGCTCGTCATAGAGCTGGACCACATGCTGGCGCACTGGCTCGGCCTTCTTTATGTCCACGCCGTAGCGCCGGCACACCTCCAGAACTCCCGCCCAGCGCTCGTTCTCGATCTTCCTGTGCACCGAAGCGCGCAGATCGGCATCCGCCAGCATCTGCGCCAGGATTCCGTCCTTCAGCCCCAGCGGAGAGTAGCGAAACCCCCGCAGCCCCATGCGCTCCAGCAGGCTCGCATACACCAGCGCCCCGCCGATCACAATCTCCGATCGCCGCGGCCCGATCCCCGGAATCGACGCCCGCTGCGCATTCGTCATCTTCGCCAGCCGCTCCGTCAGCCGCCGCACCTCCGCCGTCTTGGCCACGCTCGGCTTGATGCGCACAAAGCTCTTTGGCGCCGTCTTCCGCGCCGGCAGCTTGCGCGCCATCGCCACGCTCGCCTCGGCCAGCGCCGCCGCCGTCCCCGAGGTCGCAATCACCAGCCCCACCCGCGGACTCCCCAGCCTGCGCTCCGCCTTCCGCAATTCGCGGCCGATATACTGCTTCAGCCGCGCCACGTCCTCCTTCGCCGGAGGATCGCCGTGCAGAAACTCCTGCTGCAATCGCACCGCGCCCAGAGGCAGGCTCACCATCTCGCGGATGCGTCCCTCGTCGGAGAATGTAATCTCGCAGCTCCCCCCGCCCAGGTCGATCAGCAGGCAACGTCCCCGCGCGCCCGCCTCCTGCGACACCACCCCCAGGTGGATCAGCCGCCCCTCCTCCAGCCCCGAGATCACCTCCACCTGCCAGCCCGTCGCCGACTTCACCCACGCCGTAAACGCCGCCGCATTCCGCGCGTCCCGCATCGCGCTGGTCGCCACCACACGCACCCGGTCCGCCACATGCAGTTGCACCGCCTTCTGAAACCGCTTCAGCGCGCGGATCGTGTTCGCCATCGCCTCCGGAGAGATCACCCCCGTCTGAAATACGCTCTCCCCCAGCCGCACCACCTCGCGGTCCTCATAGAGCGTCTTCAGCCGGTGCCGCTCCACCGACGCAATCTTCAACCGGACCGAGTTGGAACCAATGTCAATCGCCGCAAACGTCAGCATCCCCTGAACCTCTCCCAGCAAAGATACAACGCCAGCCACTGCCCACGCGCAACCTTTCTCCACGTATGCTGTTAGAGCAAGTAAACCTCATGTCAACCACAGTCTCCGCCGAACCCGCGACCACCCCCCACGCTGCTGCGCAATCGCAACACGCCCGCGTCCTCTCTCTTCTCACCGCGCTCTGGCTCGTCCTCTTCTTCGCCTCGCTCTTCGCCCCGCCGGTGCTGGACGACGCCGATGGAACCCACGCCAACGCCGCCCGCCAGATGGCCTTCTCCGGCGACTGGGTCACTCTGCGCGTCAACAACGTCCGTTACCTCGAAAAAGCCCCCCTCCCCTACTGGATCGTCGCCGTCAGCATCCGCGCATTCGGCGTCAACGCCTTCGCCGTGCACCTCCCGCAGGCCCTCTGCGTCCTCCTCCTCATGCTCCTTGGCGTCCGCTGGGCCCGCCAGGCCTTCGGCGAACGCGCCGCCCTCTACACCGGCCTCGCAGTCCTCACCTCCGCCGGAGTCTTCCTCTTCACCCGCGTCTTCCTTCCAGACGTCCTCCTCTCCCTCCTCCTCGCCGCCGCCCTCTACTGCCTCCTCCAATCCCTCAACCCATCCCAACAAAAAACGGTCGTCATTCTGAGCGAAACATCAATTCAGTCTGTCATCCTGAGCGAAGGTGCTCGCGCGCCCAGCGCGAGAACCGCAGTCGAAGGACCCGCGGTTAAAAGAGTCACATATCCCTACCCCTACCTCCTCTGGACCGCCCTCGCCCTCGCCGTCCTCACCAAGGGCCTGGTCGCCATCGTCTTCCTCTTCGCCACCGCCTTCCTCTTCCTCGCCCTCACCGGCGAACTCCGCAACTGGCGCAAGCTCAAACCCTTCTCCGGAGCCCTCCTCTTTCTCGCCATCGCCGCCCCCTGGCACATCCTCGCCGGCCTGCGCAACACCGGCGCCGCCGGCGGCCACGGCTTCTTCTGGTTCTACTTCATCAACGAGCACGTCCTGCGCTTCCTCGGCCGCCGCATCCCCCGCGACTACAACAAGCTCCCCTCCTATCTCTACTGGACCCTCCACCTCGTCTGGCTCTTCCCCATGAGCCTCTTCCTCCCGCTCGGCAACGCATCCCTCTATCGCCGTTACCGGTACCAGACAAAGGTACTCACCGGCCACCTCGAATGGCCCAAGCCAACGCTGAAAGGCTACTTTTTCACGACGCTTGGATTTTTTGTCGGACGCTTCGTTATCAAAGGCCATCTTGACCTTGGCTTGATTGATTTCGTCGGCATTATCATGGTTGCCATATTCAGCAATGAGATCGTTCGTCACCGTCGACATGCTGGCCTCTCCTCATTGCCCTTTCACGATCTCGACGAATCTCAACGCACCACCCTCCTCCTCACTCTCTTCTCCGCTCTCGTCCTCCTCTTCTTCTCCCTCTCCACCAATCAGGAGTACTACACCTTCCCCGCCTATCTCCCGCTCCTGATGCTCCTCGCCGCAGCCCTCGCCCGTGCCGAAGTCACCTACGATGCAGAAAAATCCTCGCGCCGCTGGATCACCTTTGCTCACGCAGCCTTCACCGCCATCGGCCTCGCCGTCGCCGCGGCCCTCGCCTACGGCCTCTACACCTCGCGCCACCTCGCCTTCGTCCCGGACATCGGCGAACTCCTCGCCCATCGCGGCGTAGGCGACTACACGCTTTCGATGTCGAGCCTCTTCGACCTCACCGGCCCCAGCTTCGCCGCCCTCCGCCTGCCCGCCTCGCTCGCCCTCGCCGCCTTCGCCCTCGGCCCCGCCGTCGCCTGGGCCTTCCGCGCCCAACTCCTCCGCGCCCGCGACCGCCATCTCGCCGCCACCGTCTCCATCGCTCTCACCGCCGCCGCATTTCTCATCGCCGCGCACATCGCGCTGGTCCGCTTCGCCCCCATGCTCTCCTCCCAGGACTTCGCCGCCCGCATCCAGCAGCTTGAATCCTCCGGCGCCATCTCCCGCGACTACACCCTGCTCCTCTACGGCGACCAGGCCTACGGCTCCTCTATCCCCTTCTACTTAAATCGCCCGCTCGACCGCCCCGCCCTCCTCGTCGATGGTCGATCCTCCTCCATGCTCTTCGGCTCCACCTTTCCCGACGCGCAGTCCCTCTTCCTCACTCCCGCCCAACTCCTCGCCCAGTGGGGAACCGGCCCGCGCAAGCTCCTCTTCGTCCCCCTGGAACGCCGCGACGACGTAGACCGCCTCCTCGGCCCCCGCGCAATCCTCCTCCAGGAGACCTCCGGCAAGGCCCTCCTCACCGACCGCCCCCTCGACCCCACTACGCAGAAAGATGAGACGCGCCGCAGTGAGTAATTCCCCCCACCAATCCGCTTCCCGCTTGCGCCCGCGCTCCATCGCGATCATCGTCCTCGCATGGCTCGTTCTGCACATCGGCTGCCTCTTCACCCCCGGTCTGCTCGACGACGTCGACTCCATCTACATCGAGATCGCCCGCCAGATGCTCCTGCGCCACGACTACGTCACCCCGATGATCGACGGCATCCGCTTCTTCGACAAGCCCCCGCTCATGTACTGGCTCGCCGCCGGCTCCATGCACATCTTCGGCCCCTACGACTGGGCCGCCCGCCTTCCTCTCGCCCTCCTCACCCTCGCCCTTCTGCTCGCCACCTACGCCCTCGGTCTCCGCCTCTTCGCCGCCGTCTCCCCCGCTGCCCACCCCGACCGCGCCGCCCTCTACTCCGCCCTCGCGCTGGCCACCTGCATCGGCCCCTTCCTTTACACCCGCTTCTTCATCCCAGACATCGTCATCTGCCTCTGGATGACCCTCGCCGTCCATGCCTTCCTCATCGCCCTCGACCGCATCCAAGCTAGCGCTTCTTTTCTCGAAGTGGGAAAACACTCTGTCATCCTGAGCGATTCTGAGCGACCCCGAGCTAGTCGAGGGGGAGTCGAAGGGGAGTCGAAGGACCCCGACGATCTCCACCCCTCCACAACCGCTCGAACCTTTCTTCTATCAAACTCCGCTCTTCTTCCCTGCCTCGCATTCGCCGCCGTCACCGCTCTCAACCTCCTCACCAAGGGAATCATCGGCGTCGTCTTCCCCATCGCCTTCGTCCTGCTCTATCTCGCCCTCACCCGCCAGCTTCGTCTTCTTCTCAAGCTGCACCTCATCCCATCCACCCTCCTCTTTCTCCTCATCGCCGCCCCTTGGCACATCCTCGCCGCGCTGCGCAATCCCGCCATCGCGATGCCCCCCGGCCTCGGCCTTCCCGCCCGCGGAGGCTGGGCCTGGTTCTATCTCTACAACGAGCACATCGCCCGATTCCTGCAGCGCCGCATCCCGCACGACTACGGCCAGGTCCCGGTCCTCCTCTTCTGGCTCCTCGCCGCCCTCTGGCTCTTTCCCTGGACGGCCTTCCTCCCCGCCGCCATCCTCCGCCACATCCGCGACCTCCGCGACTCAGAATTTTTCTCCAAACCAAAAAAAAATGTCATTCTGACCCTGAACGCAGTGAAGGGGAAGAATCCCCGTATTTCGCCCGAAGCACCACAAAAGTCGGGTGCCCCATCCATGGCGCAGTCTCACCGCGACATGAGTGGGATGGACCGCGAAGCCGCCCTCACCCTCCTCCTCTGGGCCGGCCTCGTCCTCGTCTTCTTCACCTTCTCCGCCCGCCAGGAGTACTACTCCCTGCCCGCGGTCCCCGCCCTTGCCCTCATGGCAGGAGGCCTCCTCGCACGCGCCGACCGCGACCCATCCTCCCCCGCCGCCCGCACCGCCCTCGCCTGGCATCGCTGGCTTCTCGTCCCGCTCTGCTCGCTCCTCGCCGCCGTCGCGCTTTTTTTCGCCATCACCGCGCCCCACGCCGATCCCCACACCGACATCGCCTCGCTCCTCTCCCAGGGCGGAGACTACAACCTCTCCCTCGCCCATCTCTTCGACCTCACCGGCCGCGCCATGGGCCTCTTCCGCGCCCCGCTCACCTTCGTCGCTCTTGGCATGATCGTCATCGGCCCGCTCAGCTACATCCTTCGTCGTAAGGCCCGCACCTACGCGGCAAATCTGACCCTCGCCGCCGCCGCCGTCTGTATCCTCCTCTCGATGCACGAAGGCCTGGTTCGCTTCTATCCCACCCTCGGATCAAAAGGCTTGGCGGAAGCCATCGTCGCCGAGCAGACCGCGCGCCCGCGTCCAGACGATCTCATTATGATCGACGGCGAGCTGACCTCCGGCTCGACGCTTCTCTTCTACACCCGCCAGCCCGCGCACTTCGTCAACGGCCGCGTCAACGGCGCCTGGTACGGCAGCTTCTGGCCCGACGCTCCCGCCGTCTTCGACGACGATGCCTCCCTCGACCGCCTCTGGGCCGGCCCCCGCCGCATCTTCCTCCTCACCTACACCCCCACCGCACGCACCGCCAGCCTCGGCCCCTTCGGCCCCGTCCGCACCCTCGCCGCCGCCGGCGGCAAATCCATCCTCACCAACCGCTGATCACTTCCGCACCACCGGCTCGAACCGTCCGTCCGATCCCAGCACGTACGATCCCCCGTGGTAGACCATCGTGCTCCCCATATAGCTCGCCACCCACACTGCAAATCCCAGCAGGTCCCGCAGCGGATAGATCGTCGTAGGCCAACCCGCCTGCTCATCCTCAATCGCCCACAGCACCACCACCGCCATCACCCAGCGATTCACGCACGTCCCCAGCAGCCAAAGTAATCCCACCACCGGATGCCCCGCCAGCAAGCCCCACGCCAGCCCCAGCAACCCGAACGGCACCGCATACGTCAGCCCCGTCCCCAGGTGTCCCGCCGGCCGCGACCGCCGTGTGCTCTTCATCCATCGCAACTGGTCGCTGAACGACGCGCGCCATCCCTGCGGCATCACCATCAGCCGCACCACATAGTTCGCCATCCGCACGCCGAACCCCGCCTCGGCCAGCCGTTGCCCCAGCACAAAGTCCTCGGCGTAGTACTGCCCCAGGTCCTCGTATCCGCCTGCCTTCGCGAACGCCCCGCGCCGCAGCACCATGCTCACCCCCAGCGCAAACCGCGTCCCGCCCTCGATCATGTCCGCCACCAGAATCCCGCCCGTCATCTCCACGCTCTTGCCCACCGCGTCCAGTTGCGCCGCCAGCCCGCCCGTTGTCCGCCCCACATACAGGCACGACGCCAGCTCACGGCCCGGATCGGCCAGCTCCTGCGCCATGCGCCGCAGGTAATCCGGCGACACGCGCGCATCAGCATCGCTGGTCACCAACGCCTCATACTCCGCCGCCTGTGCCAGCGCCGCCATCGACCACATCTTCGCATTGGGAAACTGCGGCTCGCCGCAGGTCAGGAACCGCGCCCGCACCTCCGGATGCTGGGCCGCAATCCGCTGCGCCATCTGCAACCCCGCGTCGTCCGCATGGCGCGCGCAGAACAGCAGTTCGTACTCCGGATAATCCAGCGCAAAGAATCCCCGCAGGTTCTCTTCCAGGTCTGGCTCCGCGCCGTGCAGCGGCTTCAGCACGCTCACTGGCGGCATGTACTCCACCGGCGTCCGCTCCTCGCGCCGCTTCCGTTTCGCGAAGCGAAACGCCCCCACCAGCACCATCCCGCAGTAGATCGCCGACGTCACCGTCCCCGCCAGCGCACAATAATACATAATCCGCAGCAGCAAGCTCATCGCATCGAGTCTACTACTTCCCCTTCACCGCTTTCCCCGCGCTCTTCCCGCTCAGCACCGTGCCCTTCAGCGCCACGCCCTTCCCCGCCGCCGCTCTCTGCGCCACAATCGCCGGCCGCGGCATCGGCACCAGCCCCGCCTGCGGCTGCTGCTGTTGCATCCGCGCCAGCATCTCCGTCCGCACATAGTCCACAAACCCCTGCATCTGCCGGTTCATCTCCTCCATCCGTTCGCGCATCTGCAGCACAATCGCGATCCCCGCAATGTTCACCCCCAGATCGCGCGCCAGGTTCAGGATGAACTCCAGCCGCTCCAGGTCCTCGTCGGTATACAGCCGCGTATTGCCCTCGCTCCGGCTGGGCAGCAGCAACCCCTCGCGCTCATACAGCCTTAGCGTCTGCGGATGGATCTCATACATCTCCGCCACCGCCGAGATCATGTACGCGCCCTTCGTCTTCCGCTTCGTCGCCATAGCTGTGCCTAGCTAGCCTTCTCCAACGATGTGGCACTGGCCTTCGTCGCTTTGGCTCCTGCCTTCATCAGCAAACGAAGCGCTGAATTTACTGCCTTAGCATTCGGAAACGTCTTACAAACATCCGGCTCCAGAAGCACCAGTGTCGTGTCTGCGCCAAATCGGTTCTTATGCTTGCCGCGCACACCGCCGGAAAAATCAATCTCCGCCGGAATATCGTCCTTTTCCTCAGCCTTCCTCATACTGTTTCCTTTCCGCCAATGTCATCTTCCGTGCGCTGATAATTCGAATCGTATCACCCTGCTCCGTATAGGAAACCGCAAGCAATTTCCCTCGTTTCCCTCGTCCCATGCTGAAGAATCTCCCCTCGTCAATCGAATGTCTTTCGTCGACGATTGTCACCTCAAGCGGATCGCGAAATACGTCTCTTGCTTCCATAAATGAGACGCCGTGCTTGCGTACATTCGCCGCGGCTTTTCGCTCATCCCAGACAAAAGTCACGCTTCACGCCTCTCTGAACATCTCCGCCATCGCCGAAATCATATACGCGCCCTTCGACTTCCGCTTCGTCGCCATCTTCACACCTCGCCCAGCAGCTCCGCCCTTGGGTCCTCCGGGTTCAGCTTCGCCAACTCCCGCAGAATCTCCTTCGACCGCTCATCCTGCACCCGCGGCACCACGACCCTCACCTCCACAATCTCGTCGCCGCGCATCCCTTCCCTCGACGCGCTGGGCACGCCCTTCTCCCGCAACCTTAGTTTTTGCCCGGTCTGCGTCCCCGGCGGAATCTTCAACTGAGTCCGCCCGCCGCCCTCGTGCGTGTCGATCGTCGGCACGTCGATCTTCGCACCCAGCGCAGCCTCCGTCATCGTCACCGGTACCGTCACATAAATGTCGTCCGCAACCCGCGTAAACACCGGGTGCGTCCCCACCTTCACAATCAGAAATAAATCTCCCGCCGCGCCGCCGTCCGTGCCTGCGTTCCCCCGCCCGGCCAGCCGGATCCTCTGCCCATCGCGCGTTCCCGCCTTGATGCGGAACTCCAGCGGCTCGCTCCTCACTACCACGCCCTCGCCCCCGCACGTCGGGCAGCCATGCTGCAGCTTGCCCGTCCCGCCGCAGCGCGGACACTGGATGTTGAACTTCATCCGCCCGCCCATCTGCGTCACCTGGCCCGTGCCGTGGCACTCCGGGCACTCCGTGCCTCCGTTCGTGGTCGACTTGCCCTTGCACGTCGGGCAAATCTCCTGCCGCTGGATCTCCAGCCGCGCCACCCCGCCGCGCACCGCCGACCAGAAGTCCACGCTCACCTGGTACTCCAGATCCGTCCCCGGCCGCGGCCCGCGCGCCGCCTTGTGCCCGCCGCTGAAGATCCCGCCGAAGATGTCCTTGAAGCTTCCGCCAAACCCGCCGCCCGCCTGCTCCTGCGCTCCGCCGCGCCCATGCCCGCCACTGCTCTGGAAGTCCGAAAAATCAAATCCGCCAAAGTCGAACGGCACCTCCTGCCCGCCATGTCCGCCCGCGCGCGCCCCACCGGGAAATCCGCCGCCGAATCCTCCGCCGAATCCCGCGCCATACCCTCCCCGCGCCGCCGCCTCCGCCGCAGCCGGATCGATCGAGTCAGAATAGAATCCCACCTGGTCGTAGATCTTCCGTTTCTTCGCGTCGCTCAGCACGTCGTTGGCCTCGGATATCTCCTTGAACCTCTCCTCCGCCCGCCTGTCGTTCGGATTCACGTCCGGGTGGTACCGCCGCGCCAGCTTGCGGAAGGCCTTGCGGATCTCCTCCGCCGTCGCCCCCCGCTTCACCCCCAGCGTGCTGTAGTAGTCCTTCGTCTGTGTCGCCATCCCTGCGCTCTCTCGCTACTCAATCATCTCTCATTCCCGCACTCAAAAAAAAGCACGGCCGAAGCCGCGCCCATTATTTTATCCCTAACTCCAAGCTCGGCTTCCGTCCCTGCCAGCCCTTCAGTTCCACACCTGCCGCGCATCCACCGCCTCCACCGAGATCGCCTGGTCCGGCTCCATCTGCCGCATCCGCAGCATAAACTCCTCGGCCTCTTCGCGCGTGTTGAACATCACCCGGTTGTATAACTGCCCGGCACGAACCTGGTCACACCGCCACATGGTCTCCGTCATCGCCTCGCCTCCCAGCATCCGATTGAGTTCCAGGTCCTGTTGTTCCGCTTGTCGTCCAACAACTCTGCTTCGGTTCGCGTCCCCGCTCCTATAGGAAGATCAGACCTGCCAGCAGCACTTCAGTCCTACAGAAATTTCATCTCCACCGTTCATGCGTCCTTTTGTCTCATACACTCTCTCACGTCCTTGCCTCGCGCAACAGTCCCAACTTAGGAATTCCTGCGGGGAACCATCCTGAATCCCCCCCCCTCGCCTCGCCCTGCTTGTCATTCCGCACCCTGTTGCTTGTCATTCCGCACCCTGAGCGAAGCGAAGGGGGAGGAATCTGCTTTTCAATTCGTTCCCCTCAGTTCCACACATGCTCGATCGGCATCGGCTCAATCTTGAACACCAGGTCCGGAGAGACCCCGGCCAGAGCGCGCGCAAACTCCCGCGCAGCCTCCTCGCTGCGAAACAGGTTCTGCTCCTTGATGCTTCCCCCAACCCACTGCTCGCACCGCCAAACCGTCAACTCCGTCATCGCACCCACCTCCGCAACGCCGCCTGTGTCTTTCCTGTTCCCTGTTCCCTGACCCCTGTCTCTAAAAGAAGTGCGCCCCAACCGATTCGGCCCATTCGCCGAACTCAACCAGAGCGCCCTTCCCTCGAACGATTGGATGCGGAATCAACCCAGATCGATCCGCATCCATCCCCATTTACTCCGTGGCTGTCTTACTTATCCACGTCCACGTACTCCGCGTCTATAACACCTTCGTCCTTCTTTGCCTCTTCCGGTGTACTCGCCGCGCCTGCCGTGGCATCTGCCGCTCCCTCTGTTGGAGCAGCCGCCGCGGCAGCCTTGTACAGCACCTCGGCCAGTTTGTGGCTCGCCGCCGTCAGCTTCTCCTTCGCGCCGTTCAACTCCGCCGTGCCCGCATCGCCCTCCAGAGTCTTCTTTGCCTCGGCCAGCGCCGCCTCCACGTCCGCCTTGTCCGCCGGCGTCACCTTCTCGCCGCCGTCCTTGATCATCTTCTCCACGTTGTACACCAGCGAGTCCAGCCCGTTGCGCGCCTCCACCTTCTCCCGCTGCTCCTTGTCCTCCGCGGCGTGGGCCTCGGCGTCCTTCGCCATCCGCTCCACCTCTTCCTTGCTCAACCCCGAAGAACTCGTAATCGCGATCTTCGCGTCCTTGCCCGTCGCCTTGTCCTTCGCCGTCACGTTCAATATCCCGTTGGCGTCAATGTCGAACGTCACCTCGATCTGCGGCACGCCCCGCGGCGCCAGCGGAATCCCGCCCAGCTTGAACTTGCCCAGCGTACGGTTCTGCGCCGCCATCGGCCGTTCGCCCTGCATCACATGCACTTCAACCTCGGTCTGGCTGTCTGCCGCCGTCGAGAACGTCTCCGTCTTCTTGGTCGGAATCGTCGTATTCCGCGCAATCATCGAAGTCGCCACCCCGCCCATCGTCTCAATCGACAGCGTCAGCGGAGTCACGTCCAGCAGCAGCAGGTCCTTCACATCGCCCGCCAGAACGCCCGCCTGCACCGCCGCGCCAATCGCGACGACTTCGTCCGGGTTCACCCCCTTGTGCGGCTCCTTGCCGAACAGCTTCTTCACCAGCTCCTGGATCGCAGGCATTCGCGTCTGTCCGCCAACCAGCACCACCTCGTCGATCTTCGACGCATCCACGCCCGCGTCCTTCAGCGCCTGCTTGCACGGCCCAACCGACTTCTGCAGCAGATCGTCCACCATCTGCTCCAACTGCGGCCGCTTCAGCGTCCGCACCAGGTGCTTCGGCCCGCTCGCGTCCGCCGTAATGAACGGCAGGTTGATCTCGCTCTCCTGCGCCGTCGACAGCTCGATCTTCGCCTTCTCCGCCGCGTCCCGCAGCCGCTGCAGCGCCATCTCATTGCCCTTGGCGTGCAGGTCCAGCCCCGTGTCCGTCTTGAACTCCCCAATCAGCCAGTCCACAATCCTCTGGTCCAGGTTGTCGCCGCCCAGATGCGTATCGCCATTCGTCGACTTCACCTCGATCACGCCTTCGCCCACCTCCAGAATGGAGATGTCGAACGTCCCGCCGCCGAAGTCGTACACCGCGATCGTCTCGTCCTTCTTGCGGTCCAGCCCGTAGGCCAGCGCCGCCGCGGTCGGCTCATTCACAATCCGCTTCACGTCCAGCCCGGCAATCTTGCCCGCGTCCTTGGTCGCCTGCCGCTGCGCGTCGTTGAAGTACGCCGGCACAGTAATCACCGCGTCCGTCACCGCTCCGCCCAGATAGTCCTCCGCCGCCTTCTTCAGCTTCTGCAGGATCATCGCCGAGATCTCCGGCGCCGAATACTCCTTGCCCTGAGCCACCACCGCCACGCTGTCGCCCTTGGCCACCACCTTGTACGGCACCATCTTCAGCTCGTCGCCCACCTCGCTCAGCCGCCGTCCCATGAACCGCTTGATCGAATAAACCGTGTTCTCCGGGTTCGTGATCGCCTGCCGCTTGGCCTGGTTCCCCACCAGCCGCTCGCCGCTCTTGGTGAACGCGACGATAGACGGCGTCGTCCGCCCGCCCTCTTCGTTGGGGATCACCTTCGGCTCGCCGCCCTCCATCACCGCCACGCAGCTGTTCGTCGTTCCCAGATCGATTCCAATCGTCTTTCCCATTGCCTTCCGCTCCTGAACTGCAAATTGACTTCTAAACTCTTGAAAATCCACTCCACTACAAATCGTCATCCTGAGCGGAGTTTGGCGCGTTCTTTGCGCCAAACGCAGTCGAAGGACCCCCGCATTTCGCCGTTGCCTGTTCTTCTCGCTCGTCATTCCCTTGTTTGTCATTCCCGAAGGGAATCTGCTTCTTCCTTTTCTTCCTTCGCCGCTGCCTTTTCTTGCCCGTCATTCTGGCGCAGCCAGAATCTCTGTCGTTGCCCTCGCCGTTGCCTGTTCTTGCTCGTCATTCTGCCCTGAGCGCAACCGAAGGGCAGAATCTTCGTATTCCGTTAGATGCGCAAATCCCTCAATACCCGCCGGTTCGCGCCCTCAATCCATCCATCGACAAGTCCAGTCTCACATATGAGTGACTTATTGTCAAGTTATATGATGCAAGCCGTATCGTAGAGGATGCAACGGGTGCCCCATCCTCGACGCACGGTTTCATCGTGCGGCAGGGTGGGGTCCCCGGCGAGCGGTCTGTGCTCGCTGGGGTGGAGCGTGGGGTGCATCACCTTCGATTTGCATTGCCCCCGCACTCCTCCCGGCGTACCATTCCTCCATGCGCATCCGGGCTTCCATTGCGCTCCTCGTTCCCCTCGCCTGTCTCCTCAGCTGCACCCTGCCCTACACTCCCCCCGCCTCGTCGACCTCGCCCCTCACCGGTAACTGGGAAAACTGGCAGATTCAAGCCGGCACCGCCATCACCTCGCCACCCATCGGCCTCTACTTCACGGGCGCTGTCCAGGTTCAGGGCACCCAATCCAGCGCAGTCTTTACCTCTGCCGGCCTCACAGGCGCAGGCCCGGCAACCGTTCTCAACTTCCTGGGAACCTACAACTCCTCCACCGGCGACGTCGGCCTCCTTCCCGCAACCACCAATTCCGCCGCCTACGGCATTGGTTTCACACAGCCCTCCACTAACACCGTTATCCCCGTCGGCATCGTCAGCGGATGCGTCTATCCACTCAACTATCAGGGTGTGGAATGCCTCGCCCTCATCTCGCTTTCGCCAGCGGTCGGCGTCGAGATCGCCCCCCTCAACGGCACCTACTCCGGTACACTCACCGAGAGCGCGTCCTCTCTCGCCTCGCCCATCCCCAGCGGCGTCGTCACCCTCGTCCTCACCCAGTCCTCCACTCCCAACTCCAGCGGCCAGTTCCCCCTCACCGGAACCCTCACCTTCAACGGCGGCGGCTGTTCAGCCAGCAACTCTATCGGCGGCTTCATCAGCGGCATCAGTTTCACGAATGTCATCGTCTCGCCGCTCACATCCCAAGCCATACCGCCGCCACTTCCCTTCTACATCACCGCCTACACCAACCCCACCGCCACGCAGATCACGGTCTCCGGCCTCACCTTGGACCCCAGTCCCTGCTCCACCGTCAACTCCTCCTACACCGCCTACACCGGCACCCTCACCCTCCAGTAACCCTGCCTCACAATCCCAACCACCCCCTCCGCCGCGCCCTCGCGCGGCAAAATGCTCCTCTGCGTCTGTGCCCCAAACTCTATATCCTGAGAGTGACGCACCAAATTGTGTGAGCATCGCATCCCCTGCACCAAGGAGTCTTCCGCCGCGCATGGCCGTCACCGCCACAGCCCCGCCCGATCTCTCCGCCGAAGTCTGCGCCGGAGTCAATCCCTGGCTCATCGCCGCGGCCGTCATGCTCGCCACCTTCATGGAGGTGCTCGACACCGCCATCGCCTCGGTCGCCCTCCCCTACATCGCCGGCTCCCTCTCCGCCACCACCGACGAGGCCACATGGGTGCTCACCAGCTATCTGGTCGCCAACGCCATCGTCCTCCCCGCAAGCAACTGGTGCTCCCTCAAGTTCGGCCGCAAGCGATTCCTCATGTCCTGCGTCGCCATCTTCACCCTGGCCAGCTTCGCCTGCGGAGCAGCTCCCACCCTCGCCTTCATTCTCGCCGCCCGGGTCGTCCAGGGCGCCGGCGGCGGCGCGCTCCAGCCGCTCTCCCAGGCCATCCTGCTCGAGTCCTTCCCCCCGCGCAAGCGTGGCGGCGCCATGGCCCTCTTCGGCTTCGGCGTCGTCGTCGCCCCCGTCCTCGGCCCCACCCTCGGCGGCTGGCTCACAGACACCTACTCCTGGCGCTACGCCTTCTACATCAACATCCCCGTCGGCCTGCTCGCCCTTTACATGATCAACCGCTTCGTCCACGACCCTCACTACATCAAGAACGCCCGTGTCCCCGCCTTCGACAACCTCGGCTTCGGAGCCCTCGTCGTCTGGACCGGCCTCCTCCAGATCATCCTCGACAAGGGACAGGAGTCAGACTGGTTCGGCGCCGCTTGGATCCGCTGGGCCTTCTTCTTCCTCGTCACCAGTTTTGCTCTCTTCGTCTGGCACTCCTGGCGCAAGCACGAGCCCATGGTCGATCTCAAGCTCTTAAAAAACCGCAACTTCGGCGTCGGCTGCCTGCTCATCTTCTTCTTCGGAATCGCCATCTACTCCACCATCGTCGTCCTTCCCCTCTTCTACCAGGAGCTGCTCGGCTACACCGCATTCACCGCAGGCCTGGTGGTCGCCCCGCGCGGCATCGGCACCATCTGCGGCCTGCCCGCCATCGGCTACCTCTCCAACCGCGTCGATCCCCGCTATCTTCTCACCATCGGCTTCCTCGTCTTCGGCCTCACCACTCTCTACTTCGGCAACGTCACCCTCGCCATCTCCCCCACCACCCTGCTCATCCCCATCATGATCACCGGCCTGGGCCTCAGTTGTATCTTTGTCCCCATCTCGATGGCCGCCACCAGCACCCTCAGCAACCAACAGATGGGCAGCGCCAGCGGCATCTTCAACCTCATGCGCAACATCGGTGGCTCCATCGGAATCTCTCTGGCCACAACGCTGCTCACCCGCCACACCGCCGCCCACCAGAACGAGATCCTCAACTCCGTCCCCCTCACCAGCCGCCCCTTCCAGAACTCCCTCTCCGGCGTCCAACACGCCCTCGCCAACTCCTTCGGTCCCGCCAACTCCCTCCGCCCCGCCCAGACCCTCCTCTACGGAGAACTCCACCGCCAGGCCGCCCTCTGGGCCTTCGTCGATGTCTTCCGTTCCCTCTGCCTGCTCAGCTTCCTCTGCCTTGCCATCGCCTGGCTCTTCAAAAAAGTCCACCCCAGCCACCATCCCCCCGCCGCCCACTAGCGTCCAACCTCTGAGGTCCGCCTCATGCCCCGCGCACTCGCCCTCGCCCTGGTACTCATCACCCTCGCCGCTCCGCTCCGCGCCCAGCCCAGCGACTCCTCCCTCACCCAGGCCGAGATCGACCAGGTCCGCGAGTACCGCTACTATCCCGCCGACTGCGTCCTTCTCTTCGTCAACTTCCTCGACCTCCGCACCCAGGAGCTGCACGACCTCTACGCCCATCCCCGCCGCCCCGGCCGTGAGCAGGACACCCACGACCTCATCCTTCAGTTCACCTCCATCGCCGACCAGCTCTCCGACAACCTCGACGACTACGGCCCCCGCCACGTCGACATCCGCCGCGCCCTCCCCAAGATCCTCGCCGCCATCCCCCGCTGGTCCGCCGCCCTCAACGCCCTCCCCGAAGACGACGCCTACAACGTCACCCGCCGCCTCGCCCTCGAGTCCCTCCGCGACCTCCGCGAAGACACCACCCAGCTCGCCGCCGACCAGGCCGCCTGGTTCAAGGCCCATCCCCCCGGCAAATCCCCCAACGACAAAAACGGCCCCATCGATATCCCCCGCTGAATCCCATCCCCCACCACCGTCATCCTGAACGCAGTGAAGGACCCCTGTATTTGCCGTTGTCTGTTCTTGCTCGTCATCCTGAGCGGAGTGACTCACAGCCTCATCGTGAGTCGCGGAGTCGAAGAGCCTGTCCTGAGCGAAGCCGAAGGAACCTGCGGTTGTTTGTTTTACGCCGTCATCCTGAGCGCAGCGAAGGACCCCTGTATTTGCCTTGTCTGTTTTTGTTTGTCATCCTGAGCGATGGCGCGTAGCGCCGAGTCGAAGGACCCCGACGAACTCCACACCAGCCCCAACCGCCCGTCCCTTTCTCCCAACAAACCCGCACTAAGTGCTACCACGCATGATCGAACCCATCCCGCCGCTCTATAATCGACCCCAACCCATGCCTTCCCAGGACAGCTCGACCGCGCAAGCCCGCATCGCCTCCGCGCTCCTCCTCGCTCTCACCCTCCTCTGGTGCATCTACTGGTTCGTCCACGCATGGCACTACTGGGAGGACGACGCCTACATCCATCTCGAGTTCGCCCGCAGCCTCGCCGCAGGCCATGGCTTCGCCTTCAACGGCCGCGTCGTCGCCGGAGACACCGCGCCCCTCTGGGTCTTTCTTCTCGCCGCAACCCACTCCCTCGTCCCCGACTGGCTCGTCGCCGGAAAACTCCTCACCCTCCTCGGCGCGGCCCTCGGTCTCACCGGCTGCTATGCCTTCGCCCGCCGCCTCGCCGCCGCGATGCTTCCCGCCCGCCCCGACGCCGCGCTCTTCCCCGCCGCCATCCTGCTCCTCATCGTTGCCAACCCCTACACCTGCTACTGGATCTTCTCCGGAATGGAGCCCCTCGCAGCCTCCGGCCTCGCCTTCTTTGCCGTCCTCGCAGCCATCCGCGCGCAGCCCTCCACAAAAGCCCTCCTCGCCGCCTGCCTGCTCGCCGGTCTCGCCCCTCTCCTGCGCCCGGAGATGTTCTTCCTCACCGCGCTCCTCATTCTTCCCCTCCTCGCCCAGTGGCGCCGTCTTCCCGGCAACCCAACCTCGCCCTCCAAACTGTCAGCCCTCATCGCAGGTCTGCTCCTGCTCGCCGCTCCACTCTCGCTCTGGGCCCTCTACTCCCTCCACGCCTTCGGGCATCTCCTGCCCAACACCAACGCCGCCAAGCGCGCTGGCCCTGCAGCCTCTGTCCTCCACCGTCTCCTCTCCGTCTACTCGCTCGGCTTCCCGCTCATCCTCTGCGGCCTCCTCGCCGGCATCCTCTATCTCCTCCTGCGTCCCGCCGCCGTTCGCCGCTCCCTGCAACACGCCGTCGCCTCTGCATTCCAGCCCGCCTCCGGCCCCACTCTTCCCGGGTCCACGCCCTCCCGCGGCCTTCCCCTCGCCGGCTGGATATTCCTCCTCTGGCCGCTCATCGCGACCCTCTTCTACATCGCCAACCACACCTACGTCCAGACCCGTTACGCCCTGGTCACCGCTCCCGCCCTCACCCTTGTCATCCTGGTTCTCGCCCTCCAGTCCGCGCCGCGCGCCGCCCGCCTCCTCTACCTCGCCGCCCTCGCCGCGTCCCTCGCCGTCAGCGTGCTCACCGTCCGCCCCTTGGTCCGCAACAAAGCAATCGACTGCCAGGCCAGTAAAGAACTCGCCCTCTTCATCCGCGACCGCCTCCCGCCCGGCGCGCCCGTCGTGGACTACTCCATCGGAGAGATCGCCTTCTTCTCCCAGCATCCCATCCTCGACACCAGCGGAATCACCCGTACCGACGTTATTCCCTACCTCAGCGCCCCACCCCCGGCCTTGCTGCTCTGGGCCCGCTCCCAGGGCGCGCAGTACTGGATCGGCAATCGCCCCACCCCCGGCTCCGTCCTCGTCTACGCCGTCAACCAGAGGTTCGCCACTTGGTCCCTCCACCCCGCGATCTACGCCACCTCCACCCGCATCGAACTCTGGCAGCTCCCCCCCGAACCGCCTTCCTCAATAATTCAGTAAATCTGTCATCCTGAGCGGAATGCAAAAAATCAAATCTGTCATCCTGAGCGGAGCAGTTCGCGTTCTTTGCGAGCTGCGCAGTCGAAGGACCTGCGGTTGCTTGTTGTAAGCCGGGTGCCCCATCCATCGCGTACTTTGCGATCGGGTCCCCGGCGAGCTTGCTCGCTGGGGTGAGGATGGGTGGGATGCGTGCATCAAGACACAGAAAAGCCCGGCCAACAGCCGGGCCTTCCCTTTTAATAATCGTCAACCAGCAACCTATGTCGTAACATCCACCCCGCGCCAGAACGCCACATGGTGCTTCACGCTGCGCGCTGCGGGCTTTGGATCGGGGTAGTACCACGCCGCATCCGGGTTCTCCTGCCCGTCCACCACCAGCGTGTAGTACCGCGCCTGCCCCCACGTGTTGCTCGACGTCGTCGAACTGGCCCGGAAATACTCCCGGTTCACCGATTCGTCCGGGAAGTAAATAACTCCCTCAACCGTCTCAACCGTCTCGCTTTCGGCGAGGGTCTGACCATTCCACACTGCCTTAGCCATAGACTAATCCCGCATTCTTTTCAATAAGTTACACTGCCAGCGGAGAATATCCGCCAGGCATCCCAGGCTCTCAAGCCCAACATTCCACAACGCCTTTGTACCAGAGTTGACAAAAAAACGAAAGCCCGCCCGCCACTTCGTCCACGGCCTGCTCCTATTGCATTTTCACCATTGGTGTAGAGAAAAATGAATTGTCATTCTGAGCGCAGCGAAGAATCCCCGCATTTTGTTCGAGGCGCAACACTCTACACCATTGGTGAAAATGCGTCCTACGCCACGCTCTCCACCACCGCCCGCGTCTTCTCCGGATCGGGCATCGCCAGCACAGGGACCGCCGCCGGCGGCCCAATCTTCTTCTGGAACCCGCACTCCGGCGTCACCGTCTCCGCAACCTTCGCGCCCTTCTTCGGCCGCCGCTTGGGCAGCATTTCGCGGTTGTTCGGGCACACCAGGAACGTACCCTTCGCGTTCGCCAGCTCCAGCAGATACGCGCTCTCGCACTTCGGACAAACCTCATTCACCATCTTCTGGTTGCTCGAAAAATCGCACTTGGGATAGTTCACGCACCCATAGAACGTATCGCCACGCCGCGTCTTGCGCACCGCAACGTCGCCGCCGCACTTCGGGCAAGGCACCTCCAGCAGCTCCTGCTTCACGTACTTGCACTTGGGATAGCCGCTGCACGCAATGAACTCGCCGTACTGTCCGTCACGCTGCAACAGCGGCTTGCCGCACTTCGGGCACATCTCATCCAGCACCACCGGCGGCTTCTGCTGCACCTTCTGCGTCAGTTTGCGGATCGTCTTGCAAGGCGGGTCCTCGTTGTAGCCCGGACAGCTCATGAACGGCCCCCACTGCCCATTCTTCAGCACCATTACCCGCCCGCAGTTGTCGCAGAACTCCTCCTCCGGAACCTCGTCCGCTCCCGGAGCGTTCAGGTCCGGCTTGGCCGCGTAGTTCTCCTTGGTAAAGCCGCAGCTCACCTGCTCCACCGTCACTTTCTTGCCCGCGCCCTGCGCCAGCTCGATCGCCGCCGCCATCTCTTTCGCGTCCGTGACCTCCTGCGAGAACTCCACCACGTGCCCACTCCTCGCCTTCACCGTCATTGGGAACTTCAGCGCCTTCGTGATCTTCTTCACCACCGCCTTGGCATCCTTCTTCCACGCCCCCGAGCCCACCGTCATCGGCTTCAGCCGGCTGAAGTTCGAGCAGGAATAGAAACTCCCGAACTTTCCCCACTTCAACAGCAGCGGACTCCCGCACTTGTCGCAGATCTCTTTCGTCGCGTGCTCCATCCGCTTGATGTCTTCCATCTCCCTGCCCGCAACCACCAGTTCCTCTTCAAAGTGGTCGTAGAACCCGTTCAGCAGATCGGTCCAGCGCTCCTCCCCGTCCTCCACCGCATCCAGCTCGCTCTCCAGCTTCGCCGTGTATTGCGTGTCGAAGATGTAGGGAAAGTTCTTCACCAGCAGTCCCGTCACCACGGTCCCAATCTCCGTCGGCACAAACTTCTTGTCGATCTTCTTCACATAATCGCGGTCCTGGATCGTATTGATGATCGACGCGTAGGTCGAAGGCCGCCCGATCCCCCGCTCTTCCAGCGTCTTCACCAGGCTCGCCTCGTTGAACCGCGGCGGCGGCTGGGTGAACCTCTGCTCGCTCGTCACCGCAATCTTCTCGAGCGCCTGCGCTGCCGTCAGCTCCGGCAGGTTCGTGTCCTCCGATCCGCCCTCCCACACCTTTAAATATCCGTCGAACTTCAGCACGCTCCCCGTCACGCGGAAGTCGACCGTCCGCTCCGCCCGCGCCGCAACGTCCACCGTCGTCTGGTCGAAGACCGCCGGCGTCATCTGGCTCGAAACAAACTTCTGCCAGATCAGCTTGTACAGCTTGTACTGTTCTTCGCTCAAACTCGCGCGAATCGACTCCGGCGTAAAGTCCACCCGCGTCGGACGGATCGCCTCATGCGCGTCCTGCGCCTGCGCCTGCCGCTTGCCCGCGAACTCATTCGCCTTCTCCGGCAGATACTGCTTGCCCAGCTTCGCGATAAACTCCCGCGCCTCCGCAATCGCATCCGGTGAAACGCGCGTCGAGTCGGTCCTCATATACGTAATCAGCCCGACCGTCCCCTCCCGTCCGATCTCCACGCCCTCATATAACCGCTGCGCAACGCCCATCGTCCGACGCACGTTGAAGCCCAGCCGGCTCGATGCGTCCTGTTGCAGCTTGCTGGTGATATACGGCGCCGTCGGATTGGCCCGCCGCTCCTTCTTCTCCACGCCGCGCACACTCCACTTGGCGCGCTCCAACTCTGCAACCACCTCCTGCACGGACTTCTCATCCGGCAGCGCATTTGAGATGAACTGCTCCTTGCCCTCCGCGTCCACGCCGTTGGCAACCCGCGCCGCCATGCCATCCACGCCGACAAACTTCGCCGTGAACTCCTCGCTCTTCGCCGTCTTCAACTTCGCGTCGATATTCCAGTACTCCACCGGCTTAAACTCGTTGATCTCCTGCTCGCGCTCCACAATCAGCCGCAGCGCCACCGTCTGCACCCGCCCCGCGCTCAACCCGCGCCGCACCTTGTGCCACAGCAACGGAGAGATCTGGTAGCCCACCAGCCGATCCAGCACCCGCCGCGTCTGCTGCGCGTCCACCAACCGCTCGTCGATATCGCGCGAGTGCGCGAACGCAGCCTTCACCGCCTTCTGCGTAATCTCGTTGAACGTCACTCGTCGCAGCTTGCTTGGGTCCTTCATCACCGGCAGCAGTTGCATCGCCAGGTGCGCGGCTATCGCCTCGCCCTCGCGGTCCGGGTCGGGCGCCAGATACACCATATCCGACTTCGCCGCCAGCTTCTTCAGGTGCGCCACCACCTTCTCCTTGCCCGGAGACACCACCAGCGTCGGCTCGAACGTCCTCCGCTCCAGCTCCACCCCAATCTCGTTCTTCGGCAAGTCCATGATGTGACCGATCGAGGCCTCCACCACAAACTCGCCGCCCAGATATTTATTGATCGTCTTCGCCTTCGCCGGCGATTCCACGATCACAAGTGACTTGGCCATTTGTTCCCTTCAATTCAAATTTCGATCGCCGCGCGGCAATCTTCGTCTTCATCCACCGTTCCATTGCGAACCTAACACGAATCCACCAAATGATGCGAACCCACCCGCCCCGCAAAAATCTCCGGCGCCAGTCGAGAATCTACACCCATAGACGCCCCCGCCACAAATCCGTCTCACCCGCGGATCGACAATCCAGCCCCTTTGTTTGTCATTCCCGCAGGGAATCTGCTTCTGCTCTTGCCGTTGTCTGTTCTTGCTCGTCATCCTGAGCGGAGCAAAAAAAGAGTTGTCATTCTGAGCGCAGCAAAAAAGAGTTGTCATTCTGAGCGCAGCGAAGAATCCCCGCATTTGTATTTGCCGTTGTCTGTTCTTGCGCGTCTTCCCCCTCAGAAGCACCGCACGTAATTCTTCCCCGGCATCTGCTTCACTCGCCCGCGCAGCTCCAACTCAAACAGCGCCGTAAATATCTCCGCCGACCCCAGCGTTCCTTCCAGCCCCTCGATCAGCATGTCCAGTTGCACCGGCTCATCGCGCCGCAGCCGCTCCAGCACCACCCGTTCCTGCTCCGGCATCGGCTTCTCGTCTTCAAATAGAGATGCGCTCCCGCCCGGCTTCGATTCAATCTGCCCCGCCGCCTCCATCTCTTCTTCCAGTTGCAACCGGATCTGTGTCGGCAGGTCCTCCCAGATGTCCTCCCACGTCGCGGTCAGCTTCGCGCCCTGCTTGATCAGCGTATTCGGCCCCCACGCGCTCTTGTTGGTCACATTGCCCGGTACCGCAAACACGTCCCTGTTCTGCTCCATCGCGCAGCGAGCCGTAATCCGCGTGCCGCTATACTCGCCGCCCTCCACCACCAGCACGCCCACGCTCATCCCGCTCAGGATCCTGTTGCGCAGAGGAAAGTTCTGCGGCGCAGGAAACGTCCCCAGCGGATACTCGCTCACAATCGCCCCGCCGCTCGCCACAATCCGCTCCGCCAGTTTTTTATTCTCCTTGGGATACACCACGTCGATCCCCGTCCCCCACACCGCCGCCGTCTTTCCCCCCGCATCCAGCGCGCCCTTGTGCGCCGCCGCGTCCACACCCCGCGCCATTCCGCTCAGGATCGTCATCCGCCGGTTGGCCAGGTCGCGCGATAGCATCTCCGCCATCCCCAACCCATACGGAGTAGGGTGCCGCGTCCCCACCACCGCAATCCCCGGCCGCTCCAGCAGCGCCGCATCGCCGCGCACCCACAGCACCGCCGGCGGATCGTAGATCTCCAGCAGCCGCCCCGGATAAGCCTCGTCCTCGCGCGTCAGAAAAATCCCGCCCGCCTCCGCAACCTGCTTCACTTCTTTCTCCGCCGCCGCCCGCGCCCGCCCATCACTGACAAACTGCGCCGCGCCCGCCGGCATTCCCGCGCCCTCCAACTCGGTCAGCGTCGCCTCAAACACCCGCTCCGCCCCCAGCTTCGCCATCGCCCGCGCAATCCGTGTCGGCCCCATCTCCGGCGTCAGCGCCAGCGCCATCCACCCCAGCCGCCCCACCTCGTCCCGCTTCAGCGCATCCCGCTCTGCGTCGCCGTTCGTCGTCATCTCTCTCCGTCACTCAATCGCAGACAAATCCCACACCCGCAGGAGACTATCACGAAACCCACTTTTCCCAACATCGTCATCCTGAGCGAAGCCTCTCGCGGTTTCATCGCGAGAGGCGGAGTCGAAGGACCCCGACGAAGCTCGCCCCGCCAATACAGCCCGATCCTTTCTCCCAACAAACTCCGCTCGCCTTGCATCCCGCGCGCCAGTTCATCCAACAGCTTACACGCCGAATCCGCGCACATCCCATAAACTAGAAGAGTCTTGCCCCACTCCGCCCCATCCCGCCTGCGCGTCGCCGCCATCGGCTTCCTCAATCCCGCGCCCCTCATGTGGGACTTCGACCACCCCCCGCTCGCCTCCGCCCTCGCCCTCCGCTACTTCGTCCACTCCACCCAACCCTCCCTCTGCGCCGAAGAACTCCTCGCCGGCCGCGCCGACCTCGGCCTCATCCCCATTGCCTCGCTCACCTCCGAACTCGCCATCGTCTCCGACTGCGCCATCGCCTCACTCGACCGCGTCCGCTCCATCCAGCTCATCGTCAAGCTAGACCATCGCCGCAGTGACAATACTGTTTGTCATTCTGACCCTGACCGTGAACGTAGTGAAGGGGAAGGGGAAGAATCCCCGCATTTTGCTCGCAGCGCCACAGACTCCAACCCCGAATCCGTAGACCGCGCCCTCGCCGCCGTCCGCACCATCGCCGCCGACACCGCATCGCGCAGCTCGCTCGCCTACGCCCAAATCCTCTTCCGCAAATTCATCCGCACCGACCCCACCTTTATCCCCGCGCCCGCCGACCCCATCGCCATGCTCTCCCACGCCGACGCCGCCCTCCTCATCGGCGACCCCGCGCTCGTCGCGCTCGAATCCCGCGCCCGAATCGAATCCACCGTCGGCCCATGCCTCTGGCTCGACCTCGCCCATCAGTGGACCAGCCGCACCCATCTCCCCTGGGTCGCCGCCGTCTGGGCCGTCCGCCCCGAATCCCTCGCCGCCTCAGCCCTCACCCCAGCCCAGCTCACAGCCGACCTTCAGCTCTCCCGCGACCACGGCCTCGCCCACATCGACCAGCTAGTCGCCGAGTGGACTCCCCGCATCGCCATCCCACCGGCGACCATCCGCCACTACCTCACCCACCACATCCACTACTCCCTCTCGCCCGCCTGCGTCGAAGCCATAGCGCTCCTCCGCCGCTACGCCGCCGAAGCCGCCCTCCTGCCCCCGCTCCCCACCCTCCGCTTCCTCTAGCCGCGCTGTTCCCTGTCAACTGTTCCCTGTTCCCTGCCTTTCAAATCTCCCACTGCAACAGCGTCGCCGCCACGGTGAATCCCGCCCCCGCGCTGGCCAGCAGCACCAGGTCGCCCTTCTTCACCCGGCCCTCCTCCATCGCCGTCTGCATCGCCAGCGGGATCGTCGCCGCCGTTGTGTTCCCGAAGCGGTCGATATTGACCACCACCCGCTCCATCGGCAGTCCAAGCCGCTCCGCCGTCGACTGGATGATCCGCTTGTTCGCCTGGTGCGGAATAAAGCAGTCCACATCCTTGCCCGTCACGCCGTTCTTTGCCAGCACCGTCTCGGTCGCCTCGGCCATCTTGCGCACCGCGAACTTGTACACCGCCGGCCCGTCCTGGTGAACGTAGTGCATCTTCTCGGCCACTGTCTCCGCCGACGAAGGATGCAGGCTCCCGCCCCCCGGCATATACAGCGACCCCGCGCCCGACCCATCGATCTCGTGGGTGTAGTCGATCAGTCCCGCCTCGCCCTCCGCGCACGGTTCCAGCAGCACCGCCCCCGCGCCGTCCCCGAAGATCACGCACGTCGTCCGGTCCGTATAGTCGATGATTGAGCTCATCGTGTCCGCGCCCACCACCAACACCTTCTTGTGCGCGCCCGTCTCCACCAGCTTCGCGCCCACCTGCAATGCGTAGGGAAAACCGCAGCACGCGGCCGACAGGTCGAACCCCCACGCGCCCTTCGCCCCGATCTTCTCCTGGATCAGGCACGCCGTCGCCGGAAACAGCATGTCCGGCGTCACCGTCGCCACCACGATCGCCTCAACCTCGCTGGCCTCGATTCCTCGCGCCGCCAGGCATCGCCGCGCCGCCTCCGCCCCCAGGTCGCTCGACGCCACGCCCTTCTCCACAATGTGCCGTTCGCGGATCCCCGTCCGCTCCGTGATCCAACGGTCGTTGGTCGCCACCATCCGTTCCAGGTCCGCATTGGTCAGCAGCCGCGGCGGAACGTACGTCCCCACCGAGCTGATCTTCGCCCGCACGCTCTGGTGCGCCTTCAACGTCAAACTCAATCCATCACCTCACACTTTAATATTGTCATTCTGACCCTGAGCTTGCCGAAGGGGAAGAATCGCCGCATTTCGTTCGCAGTGCGTCGATCCCTCCATCCGAAAAAATGTTGTTTCCAACTCTGCTGCGCCGGCAATCTCTCCATCAACCCGTCCGCCGCATGGCCCCGAATCATTCTCTCCGACCCGCGCCCCAAAGAACAAGTCCCGCCAACCGGGTTGCCCCATCCTCGACGCGCAGTTCCATCGCGCGGCAGCCCGGGGTCCCCGGCGAGCGCTTTATGCTCGCTGGGGTGGAGCGTGGGGTATCGAGCGAAGCTCGACCGCCATCCACTCCACAAATTGTTCAGGGGGACAATCCCGTCCATCCGTCGTCCACGAACAACGGTCAACGAACAACGGTCAACTACTGTTAAAAGTACCGGGCGATCTACTGCGCCCGTAATGACCCGTTGCCGTTGCTTCCTTCCGGACCTGGCGGGGTTGGCGGGATCACGTCGCGTAGGGCCCGGCACACCCCAAGTCTACCATCCCCCGCGTAGGTGGTTTCTCCCTCGTACCATCTCCGTACTTCCCCGCCAACCCCCCTGCGCGAGACAATCGACTCCATGCACCGCCTCCGCCTCGCAGCCCTCCTCCTCGCCGCCGCACTCCCCGCCGTCGCGCAGACCCTCGCCCGCCCCGGCCTGGCAGGCTCCGGCCTCAACAACGACCCCTGGTGGCGTCAGGCCGTCTTCTATCAAGTCTCCTCCACTCCCGCCAACCCACCCGGCGCAAGCCCCGCCGAACAGCTCCGGCTCCAGCAGAGCGCCGACTACAAATCCATCGCCGCCCGCCTCGATGCCCTGCACTCCCTCGGCGTCGACGCGCTCATCGTCCCCACGCCCCCGCTGCCCGACTCGCTCGCCCCAGCTCCCGCCCTCGACGACTTCGACGAGCTCATCCATCAGGCCAGCCGCCGCGGCATCCGTGTCCTCGTCACCCTCTCAGCCCCCTCCGCCTCCGCCGATCTCGCCCCAACCGCCCGCTTCTGGCTCAGCCGCGGAGTCGCCGGCTTCCGCCTCGTCACCCCGCCCGAAACCAGCCCGCAAGACTCCCAGTCCATCGTGCAGGCACTGCGCAGGATCACCAACGGCGTGGTCGGCCAGCGCATCGTCCTCTCCGATCTCAACCCCAACCCAACCGCAACTCCACTCGCCCCGCCCACCTCACGCCAGCCCTCCCGCACTGCCTCCGCCCGGCGCGCCAACCGCACCGGCGACTCCGCCAACGCCCAGCTCCTGATCGATCCACAACTCTCTCAACTCGATCTCCCCGACGCCGAAAACATTCGTCCGATACTTGCAAAATCACTGTCCACTCCGAACATTTTGCTTGACTTCAACCCTCCAGCATCGCCCCCAAACGAACCCGACCCCTATCCCGCGCTGGCCCGCGCCATCTCCGCCATTCTGCTCACCACCCACTCCGCCGCGCTCATCGAAGCCACCCCCGGCCTCGTCCTGCAGCCCGACGCAACCCCCGCCCCCGAAGCCGCTCCACCGCCCGCCCCCCGCACCCTCGCCGTCAACCGGCCCGCCGTAACCCCGCGCCCCGCCCCCGCTCCGCCAACGCCAACCCTCGCCGACTGGATCAGCAAGTTGAGCGCCCTCCACCACGGCAACGCCACCGTCCGCTACGGCTCCGTCTCCCTCCTCGACTTCGACTCGCAGAACGCTCTGGTCTGGGTCATCCGTCCGGCCTCCAACTCCGGCCTCGCCCCGCCGGTCGTCGTCGCCTGCAACCTCTCGTCCTCGCCGCTGCGGCTCTCGCTCACCTCCGCTGTCCACGGCCTCAACCTGCGCGGCTCGTTTCTCCTCACCCTGCTGCGCTCCGACCAGGCAATGGGCCCGCAGGACCTCGACTCCGTGGCCCTCCCCCCCTTCGCCGTCTACATCGGCGAACTCCACCGCTAGCCCCCGTATTTGTCCTTCGCTCGTCATTCTGAGCCGAAGGCTCAGAATCTCTGTCGTTGCCTCATTTTGTTTGTCATTCCTAAGCGCAGCCAATTAAGAATTGTCATTCTGACCCTGAGCGCAGCCGAAGGGGAAGAATCCCCGCATTTGTCTTTCGGAGGGAGCAGGGGGCTTCAGCCCCCTGAATAAGGCCAATCGAATCAAGGGGCTTTAGCCCCGGGAGGTCAGCGCATCTTCTCCAGCCGCCTGATCTGCTCCGCGTCCATCTCTCTGCGGATCAGCAGCAGCAGGTGCGTATTGGCCTTCTCCAGCTCGGCCCGCGCCTGGGCCACGCGGTCGATCTGCGCAAACAGAGCGACCTCGACGGGCGCATCCGACCGCGCCAGCTCCTCCATCTGCATCTCCGCCTGCCGCACATTCTCGAAGCGCGACTGCAGCTCTCCCCGGTTCTGCTCGAAGATGGCGTCCATGCGCGTCCGCTGCTCCGGACTCAGCCTCAGGCTCTTGACGGTGGCCCGGTCGTCCCACCAGCGTCCCGGAGGCCCAAGCTGAAATCCCGGACGACCCTCCGGCCCCGGCCCGCGTTGCTGCGGCGGAGGCCCTGCAACCGGCCCCGGTCCGCCCACTCCCGGCCCGCCGCCGGGAAACTGCGGCCCACCCATTCCTCCTCCGCCCGGCCCTCCGCCCGTCCCTCCTCCACCCGGACCTCCACCCGGCCCTCCGCCCGGCCCGCCACCTCCGCGGCCCTGCGCCTGCAACGCTGGGCCCGCGCCCACCGCCAGGCACACCGCAATCACTGCAACCCGCGCGAATTGTCCTCTCCCGGCCCGCATCAGTTGGATATCCTCTTCGCCGATTTCGTCCCGCTCCCGCTCGTGTCCGCTGCCAACCCGTACAGGCTCGCCGGCGCCGACTCATCCGCGCGCAGCTCGCCGTCGATGGCGCTCAGCAACGCATTGTCCGCCTTCAACGTTGCCGACTGCACCGCCGCCTCCGACTGCACCGCCGCCCTCGCCTGGACCGTCGTCGCACCCGCCGGCGCCTTCGTCTCCGCCTGCGCCGTCGTCGCCTCAACCCGCGCCGCCGCCAACCCCGCCTGCGCCTTCGCTGCATCCGCCTGCGCCGTGGTCGCTGCCTGTTGCGCCGTCCGCGAGTGCTCCCACTCTATCGTCATGCCAATCCCAACCGCCAGCGCAATCGCCAGGGCCGCGCCCGCCCAGCTCTGCGGTCGCACCAGCCACGCCAGAACAGACTCGCGCTCCGCCCGCGGGGTTTGCGCCGCCGTCCGCAGGACCCGCTCCGCCGCACGCCGCTCTGCCCACAGCCGGCTCTGCTCGCTGAAGTCCCAGATCGCGCCCCCCACGCGCTCCGCCTCCGCGCGGCACTTGGCGCACTCCTGTAGGTGCGCCTGCACCTGCGCCGGACTGCCCCCCATCAATAGCTCCGCAAACTGCTCGTCGCTGAGATGGACCGCATTGCCCTCCCGATGGTCTTCCATCACGCTCTCCCTCCCAGCCTCAGCCTCACCGCCTTCACGGCGCGGTGCAGGTGCGTCTTCACCGTGCTCATCCGCATCCCGGTCGCCTGGCATATCTCCTGCAAATCCATCTCGTCCACAAACCGCATCAAGAATATCCTGCGCTGGTTCTCCGACAGCGTCTCCAGCGCCGCCGACACCTCACGCGCCCGCTCCCGCGCCAGCATCTGCGTCTCCGCGGAACTCTCCCCGCTGGCCAGCGTCCCTGCCAGTTCGCTCAGGTCGGGCCCGGTCTTCTGCATCCTGCGCCAGAACTGGAACCGTCGCGTCCTCTGGTGGTCCCGCACCAGGTTGCCCGCAATATGCGCCAGCCAGGTGTAGACGCTGCACTCTCCGCGAAACGATTCCCTGCCGTTATACGCCTTCAGCAGGCAGTCCTGCACCACCGTCTCGGCCAGGTCCACATCTCCGGTCGAGTAGGCGACAAAGCGCAGCAGCCGCGCCCGGTAGGCCCGGTCCAGCGCCTCGATATCGTCCAGTTCCGAAAGGGTCGTTTCACCCATCGCGCAGCCGATCATACCGGGATTGAGCGCAAGCTGCATACAGCATGTAGACGCCCGCCCGCCCCGGCGCGATTACATCCCCTAAAAATAATGCCGGGACCCATCCTCAACCAACCCAAAACCTGTCATCCTGAGCGAAGCAGCTCGCAGTCTCATCGTGAGCGGCTGAGTCGAAGAGCCTGTCCTGAGCTTGTCGAAGGAACCTACGGTTGCCTGTTTTACGTCTGTCATCCTGAGCGAAGCCTCCCGCAGCTTTATCGCGGGAGGCGCAGTCGAAGGACCCCCGCATTTCGCTTTTGCTTGTTCTTGTACTTCGCGGTTGTTTGTTTTCCGCTGTCATCCTGAGCGGAGCAGCTCGCGCTCTTTGCGGGCTGCGCAGTCGAAGAGCCTGTCCTGAGCTTGTCGAAGGAACCTGTGGTTGCTTGTTGTATGCTGTCATCCTGAGCGAGGAGCGAAGCGACGAGTCGAAGGACCCCCGCATTTCGCTTTTGCTTGTTCTTGTACTTCGCGGTTGTTTGTTTTCCGCTGTCATCCTGAGCGGAGCAGCTCGCGCACTTTGCGAGCTGCGCAGTCGAAGGACCCCGACGAACTCCACGCCCCCACAACCCTCCACACCTTTCTCCCGCCAAACTCCAGCCGTTGCCTGTCACCCCTCACCCCTTAGCCCTCACCCCTCTACTCGTCCGCCTCCCGCAGCCTGGCCAGCACCGCAAAGTCCTCCAGCGTCGTTGTGTCGCCATGCACCTCGCCGGTCGTTGCCACCTCTCGCAGCAGACGCCGCATGATCTTGCCGCTCCGCGTCTTGGGCAGCGTCTGCGTGAACCGCACGCTCTCCGGCCGCGCCAGCGCCCCAATCTCCTGTACCACCCACGCGCGCAGCTCCTGGCGCAGCTCCTCGCTCGGCGCGTGGCCCTCATCCAGCGTCACAAACGCGGCAATCGCCTGCCCCTTCAGCTCGTCCGGCCGTCCCACCACCGCCGCCTCCGCCACCTTGGGGTGAGACACCAGCGCCGACTCGATCTCCATCGTCCCTAGCCGGTGTCCGCTCACGTTGATCACGTCGTCCACCCGCCCCATCAGCCAAAAGTAGCCGTCCGCGTCCTGCCGCGCGCCATCGCCGGTAAAGTAGCTCCCCGGCACCGCCGAGAAGTACGTCTCCTGGAACCGGTGCACATCGCCCCCGTCTTTCTCCGACCAGATCGTCCGCGCCATCGCTGGCCACGGCTTGCGCACCACCAGCAGACCGCCCTGCCCCGCCGCCACCGGCCTTCCCTCTTTTGTAACCACCTCCGGCACAATTCCGAAGAACGGCCGCGTCGCCGATCCCGGCTTCGTCGCCACCGCTCCCGGAACCGGCGCAATCATGATCGCCCCCGTCTCCGTCTGCCAGAATGTATCCACAATCGGGCACCGCTCCCGCCCGATCTCGCGGTGATACCACATCCACGCCTCTGGATTGATCGGCTCGCCCACCGTCCCCAGCAGCCGCAGCGACGCCAGCGAGTGCCTCCGCGCCCACTCCTCCCCCCACTTGATAAACGCCCGGATCGCCGTCGGCGCCGTATAAAAAATCGTCACCTTGTGCTCGTCGATGATCTTCCAAAATCTGTCGTTCGCCGGAAAGTTCGGCGCGCCCTCGTACATCAGAACCGTCGCCCCGTTCAGCAGCGGCCCATACACCACATACGAGTGGCCCGTCACCCATCCGCAGTCCGCCGTGCACCAGTACACATCGTCCTCGCGCAGGTCGAAGACCACCTTGCTGGTCAGGGTGCTCTGCACCGCGTAGCCGCCCGTCGTATGCACCAGCCCCTTCGGTTTTCCCGTCGTCCCCGAGGTATACAGGATGTACAGCAAATCTTCGGAGTCCATCCACTCCGCCGGGCAATCGTCCTGGGCCGCGGCCATCAGATCGTGCCACCACAGGTCGCGCCCGGCCTTCATCTTGGTGCTCTTCGTCCTCACCGTCTCGCGCAGCGATGGGTCCGCCCTTCGCTGATACACCACCACACTCCGCACCGTCGGGCAGCGCTCCATCGCCTCGTCCACGATCGCCTTCAGCCCAATCTCCGCGCCCCTCCGGTAGCTCACGTCCTGCGTCACCACCGCGACGCACTGCGAATCGTTCACCCGGTCCACAATCGCCTGCGCCGCGAATCCCCCGAAGATCACCGAATGCACCGCTCCGATCCGCGCGCACGCCAGCATCGCAATCGCCAGCTCCGGCCCCATCCCCATGTAGATCGCCACCCGGTCGCCGCGCCGCACTCGCAGTCCCTTCAGCGCATTGGCGAACCGCTGCACCTGCGTGTGCAACTCCCCGTATGTAATCCTCCGCACCTCGCCCGGCTCGCCCTCCCACAGCAGCGCCGTCTTCTCCCGCCGCTCCCCCAGCGCGTGACGGTCCACGCAGTTGTGGCACAGGTTCAGCTTGCCGCCAACGAACCACTTCGCCGACCCCATCTCTCCTTCGAGGACCTTCTCCCACGGCGCAAACCACTCCAGCCCGCTCGCAGCCTCCGCCCAGAACGCCTCCGGCTCCTCCACGCTGTACCGGTAGATCGCCTCGTACTCTTCCATGCTCTGGATGTGGGCCTTCGCCGCAAACTCCGCCGGCGGCGCAAACACCCGGTCCTCCCGCAGCAGCGACTCCATGTTCGTTCCAACCGATGTCTGCACGCGCTTCCCCCTGCTCGCACTTCAGCCGTCGCATTGCCTCGGCTTCGCAGTACATCAGATGAAACAAAGTTTCCGCTCGATGGTTTTCTTTGTCGCGGGTGCCCCATCCTTCGCGTTCTTTGTGATCGGGGTCCCCGGCGAGCTTGCTCGCTGGGGTGAGGAAGGGTGGGTTTACGGGTGCCCCATTCATCGCGCGGTCTTTGCGCGATGGGTGGGATCCAAGCTCAAAATGATTGGGCCGGATCGCTCGCTGAGGCGTTCGTTCACTGTGCGGGTGCCTCGACGGGCACAATCCGCGACGTCACTTCCAGCCTGTGGTAGTTGCTGTAATCAGCGAAGAGCGACCAGTCTGTCTGAAATGGGTCAACGTCCAAGCTTCCGTTGATGTTCCTGTTGGCGATGAGCATGCCGTCGGGACTGCCGCTCATCTTCACCTTGATGGTCGCGGGCAGCCAGAAGCTCTTCCCGCCCAGCTCGACTGGCGCGTAGTCGATGGCGAGGTCCCAGTCACCCACCACCCGTGGAATCACACTCCCGTTAGGCGTACGACTGCCGGGCACAATGAGATGATGCGGAGCGTGAAACTCCAGCCGCTTGATCTGCATCGTCGCGGGATCAATCAGCACGCGCCCGCTGACGTCTTCCTGCATCAGGCAGTCATCAGGTCGTTCGCTCGTGGGCACACTGGCAAACTGGACGATGGTCGCTTCCTTCGGGTGGTTCCGTTTGATCGGCAGCAGCTTGTAGCTCATGCAGGCCTGCTGGCTCAGACTAACCAGCGCAAGTCCGCCGGAGAAAGCTCTGCGAACGGTGGTTGGCCCGCCGAGGCTTTCACCATTCGCAGGTTGGCCGTTCACCCTCTTCACCTCGCGCGACTCCTCAAGAATTGGCTTGCCGTCAGGGTCAGGGTTGGCAACGCGCTTCAGGCGAAAGGTCGAATCCGTGACACGGCTCTCAAGCAGTCGGTCGGGATCTTTCTTCGACACCACATGCTCGTCGCAGAAGAAGCTGGGCACGCGTGCCATGTACTGCTCCAGGTTCTCCTCCAGCCGCTGCAAAATCTCATGCAGCGTGGGTGCCTGTGCCTGCTGCACCGGAGTATTTTGCCGCGCGGATGCCGAACTCTGCTGCGCCGCCCCCGCGCGCAGCCCCACCATTACACCCATCAGCCCCGCAACCGCTATCCAGCGTCCTCTGCCCAGTCGCCAACCTCTCATCCGCAACCTCCCGGCCCGTCTCCGCGCTTCCGCTCAACACTCTACTACGCTGGGTGCCCCATTCATCGCGCGGTCTTTGCGCGATGGGTGGGGTTCTTGCTCACCACTCAACTTTCCCTCACGCATACCGCCGCTGCTGCCACTCCCACGCGCTGCGCACAATCGTGTCCAGCTCGGCGAACTTCGGTTTCCACCCCAGCTCCCGCCGGATCTTCTCCGAACTGGCCACCAGCGCCGCCGGATCGCCCGCCCGCCGCGCGCGCGTCTCCACCGCAATCGCCCGCCCCGTCACCCTCCGCGCCGACTCGATCACCTCCCGCACGGTGAACCCCTGCCCATTGCCCAGGTTGTAAATCAGACCGTCCGCCCGTTCCCGCGTCCCCAGCGCCGCCAGAGCCAGCAGGTGCGCGTCCGCCAGGTCCCGCACATGGATGTAGTCCCGGATGCACGTCCCATCGCGCGTCGGATAGTCCTCGCCGAAGACCTGGATGCTCTTCCGCCGTCCCAGCGCCACGTCCAGCACCAGCGGGATCAGGTGCGACTCCGGCTCATGCGCCTCGCCGAATCCTTCCATCGCCCCCGCCACGTTGAAGTACCTCAGGCTCGCGTACCTCAGCCCGTGGATGCGGTTGAACCACCCCAGCATCTGCTCCACCATCAGCTTGCTCTCGCCGTAGGCATTGGTCGGCGCCAGCCGCGCGTCCTCCGCGATCGGCGTCGTCTCTGGCTCGCCGTAGCACGCCGCCGTCGAGCTGAACACCAGCCGCTTCTGCCCCGTCGCCAGCATCGCCTCCAGCAGCGTCAGCGTCCCCGCCGTATTGTTCCTGAAATAAATCTCCGGCCGCTCCATGCTCTCGCCCGCCTCGATCAGCGCGGCGAAGTGCATCACCCCATCGAACCGCCCGGCCCGCAGCGTACCCTCCAGCAGCGCCCGGTCGGCCACATCCCCCTCCACGAACTCCGCGTCCGCAGCCACCGCCGCCCGCTTGCTGTGGCTCAGGTTGTCGTAGATCGTCACCGCGTCCCCGCCCGCCAGCAGAAGCCGCGCCACCGTCCCGCCGACATACCCTGCCCCGCCCGTTACCAGAATCCGCATCGTCTCTCCCTGCGCCTTGTTTCCGCTACAACCTACAACCAAAGTATAGGGATTCCAGCGCAAAAAGAGTGATTTCAGCAAAACCGGGGTTAATGAAAAATAGAGTGGTGTGCGCAACAGCGCGAATGGAGGACCGCAATGCGGACGCAATCGCAGCCGCTTCTGACACCGGCAGAATGCGGCAGCCCGCATCCGCCTTGATTCAGTCCTTCCACCGCGCCGGCGCATCCAATCGGTAAACGAAGCAGCAAAAAAGCATACGCAATCGGTCGTTTCTGAGTACTTCGCATTACCTTTCCGGTAACTTTCGGTTTCATTCAGTGTTCCTGGTTGCGCAATTTGTTACCTCCGCGTCTCAGATTGCGTCATACTTAAGATCGACCCATCGCTCTCTCCGGGAGCGATCATCGAAGGACTGTCCGACTATGGCAATGCCACCCAGGAGCGAGGAACTCAGCCAACCGAAAGACGTTCAGTTTGCCCATTTCGGCGTCCTCGACTCCGGCAGCCAGAGCAAGCCATCGGTCTTCGTCTCCGTGGTGCTCAATGTCGTCCTCCTCTTCGTCGCCATCGTCATCAGCGCCGCCGCCAAAAAATCCATCGACAACCGCCATCTGCTCACCGAACTCACCGAGCCGGTCGTCCCCAAGAAGGTCGAGCCCGTCAAGCCCAAGTTCGTCCCCCCTCCCCCGCCACCCCCGCCGGTCCTTCCCGATGTCCCCAGGATCGAAATGCAGCTTCCCCGGATCGTTGTCGTGAAACCGCCCGATATTCCCAAGCCGCCCGAAGTTAAGATGGACGCGCCCAAGCCCATCATCAATGCGCCCGCGCCCGTCAAGGTCGTTGCTATGGCTGCCCCGCAGACGGTGAACCTCGCCGCCAGGCCGCAGGCCGCTTCGGTGCCCAACAACGACCCGCATCCCTCCGCCGTCCGCCTGGGCAATCCAAACAGCCCCCTCAACAACCTCCACGGCCCCGCCGTCTCCAGTGTCAATCTGGGCGCTGGCTTTGCCGGCATGAACCCCGCCAACACAGGAAACGGCCCGCGGTCCACCAAGGTCGTTCTCGGCAATGGAAGCCCCGGCGGCACCAGCATCCACGGCAACAGCGTGGTCGCGGTCGCCGGCATTCCCCACGGCGTCCCCGCAGGCACAGGCCCCAGCCAGGCCGTCAGCCAGGTCAACCTCGCGCAGGCCACGCCGCCGCCCGCGCCCAAGCCCGCACCCGTCGCCTCGCTGGTTCAGCCCAAGCTGGCCAGGCTCACCGCCAAGCCCAAGCCGGAGTACACCGCCGAGGCGCGTCAGCTCCATATCGAAGGCGTCGTCACTCTCCGCGTCGGGGTCTCGGAGACGGGCTCGGTCCAGGTTCTGGGCGTCGTCAGCGGCCTTGGCCACGGCCTCGACGAGAGCGCAGAGCGCGCCGTCATGGCCACCAGGTTCGAGCCCGCCACCGATGGTTTCGGTCATCCGGTCGCATCCGTTGTCATCGTCAATGTCACCTTTCAGATCGCGGGGTAGCAGCCATGTCCGTCGCTCGTTGCCAGTTCGCTCGCATTCGCCCGTACCTCTTGTGTCAATCTTCTTTTGGGCCAATCGCTTCACGAACGCGCGCTGCGCGAATACGCTAGTTTTTACATGCGATGGCGGCCTCAACGCCGCCACAGGGAGCTGTAAATCATGATTTGCCGTTCAAGATCCATCGCCGGTGCAACCCTGGCGCTTCTCCTCGCTACCACGCTGCCTGCCGTGGCCGCGATAGGCTTCCACTCTCCCTTCGCCAAGAAGAAGCCCGCCCAGGACAGCCTGCCCGGACGCAAGCCCAACGCGGCCCAGTATGCCCTCATCGACAAGGCAGTCCTGCGCGAGAAAGAGGTCATCAAGACCGTCAGGGAGCGCGCCCCCCTGGTCGAGACTTACATCCAGAACATGAAGCCCGACCCCGTCCTCTCCCAGGTGCCGGTCTCCGACCAGCACTTCCTCGCACGCGTCGACTTCAGCAAGGTCATCAACGACGACGAGTACAAGAACAACAAGGGAAACTTCCAGGCCAAAAAGAGCCGCTACCAATCCTTCAAAGACTCCATCACCGCGCTCACCGGCATCTCCAACAGCCTTCATCTCACCTTCCATGAGTCCGGCTTCACCCAGATGATGCTCATGGACTCCAACAACTTCGACCGCCAGCACTACAGCTTCCTCTTCGTCCGCAACGACTTCCTCGGCAACGTCCCCACCGCCGTATTCGACGTCACCCCCTCCAACCCCAGAAAGGACTTCGGCCGTTTCTCCGGGCGCATCTGGATCGAGACCAAGGGCGGTAACGTCGTCCGCTTCAACGGCGACTTCGCCGGCTCCATCCTCACCATGAAGGAGTTCTACCACTTCGACAGTTGGCGCACCAACATCCAGCCAGACCTCTGGCTCCCCACCTCCTTCTATGTCGAGGAGAGCGACCCCAAGAGCACCACCAGCACCCTCAAGTTCAAGGCCATCAACTACATCTGGGGTTACTCCCTCAGGGTCCCCGAGACCGACGCCGAGAACACCTCGCTCGATGTCGCCCCCGGTACCGCGCAGGATGTCTCCAACGACGCGCCCGATGTCAACCCCCTCGGCGCACAGCGCGAGTGGCAGCAGCAGGCCGAGGACAACATCATCACCCGCCTCTTCCAGGCGGGTCTCCTCGACGCCCCCAGCGACTTCGACCATACCCTCGAAGCGCTCGCCGGAAACATCCTCGTCTACAACAACATTCAGACCGCTCGCCCCATCCGCGTGCGCACCCTGCTCACCCAGCCTCTCGAGTCCCTCGCCGTCGGAAACACCATCATCGTCTCCAAGGGCCTGCTCGACACCACCAGCGTCGTCACCGCCGACGGAGCGCAGCAGATGGGCAATCTCAATGCCATCCTCGCCTTCCAGTTGTCCCACATCATCCTCGGCCATCGCCTCGACACCAAGTTCGCCTTCAACGACCGCCTCCTCTTTCCCTCCACCTCCGTCTTCGAGCGCATCCCCATGCACCACACCGCCGCCGAGAATGCCGAAGCCGCCAAGAAAGCGATGCAGTTGTTGGGCGTCAAGGAACTCGCCGACGGCCAGAAGTACTTCGGCCTCTATCTTGAACAGCTCCAGCAACGCGTCAAGGCCCTCCCCGCCCTCAACCAGCCCATGCTCGGCGACGGCCTCGTCAAGAGCGACACCGACAACTCCTTCTGGATGGCCGCCCTGGTTTCCAGGGGCGTCAAGCTCGACATGAAGGACCTCAAGCAGCAGGCAGCCATGCCGCTGGCCAGCTTCCTCCGCTTCGACCCCTGGACCGATCAGCTCATCCAGATGCACTCCACCTTCGAGCCCATCATCACCGACCGAGACAAGATGCCCTTCGAGGTCACGCCGGTCTACCTCAAGCTCACCTACTTCAAGTCCGCGGAGGCAACGCCCGCCGCCGCGCCCCCGGCCGCCGCCGCAAATCCGCCGGAAGCCCAGCAGGCCACACCGCCCGCCACGCCGGCCCAATAGCACCTCTCCGGCCGTGGGCCACGCGGCCGCATCCTGCCGCGGTCTCTCACCCCGGAGATACAGATCGACCGAGCTGAACTTTGCAGCGCTTTTTTCCCGGAGTTGGAATGCGCAAGTCCCTGATCGCGATCGCCTCGCTGGCCTGTCTGCTCTGCCTCCCCTCCCTGGCGCGGGCCCAGGCGTTGCCCACCGCCTCTGGCATGGGCAGAACGCAGGTCGGTGCCGCTTTCAGCTACGCCATCCCAAGCTTCTGGACCACCCAGCAGACAAACAGCGATCCACAGTATGCGTTCCAGGCCATCGCCGGCGTCTCCGGTTACGGGGACTACGACTTCTTGCCCCACTTCGGCGTGGAAGGCGACTTCCACTGCCTCTGCCTCCACACCTCCCTCGACCGCGCCGAGCTCACCTATCTCGTCGGTCCTAGAGTCATGCTTCCCTATGGCCGCTTCATCATCTACGGCAAAGCTCTGGCTGGCATCCGAGACCTCTACATCCAGGAGCAGCAGGACAACTACATCCTAAACTCGAACGTCCTCGTTCCCATCCAGAGCGGGACCAGCATCGGTTACTCCATCGGCGGTGGTCTCGACATCATCTACAACCCGAAGATCGTCATCCGAGCCATCGATTACGAGAGCCAGAGCTGGCCCGGCTACGGCACCAACGGAATCTCCCCCTCCGTCTTCACCTTCGGCGTTGCCTATCGCTTCAGCCACTAGCTCCTGTCGCCTCCTGCGCCTGAGAGTTTAGAATTGTCCTTCTGCCCCTGAGCTTCTCGCAGGGGTGGAGTTCCCGCGCTCCGGCCGAAGCGCAATCGGTGTTCGCCTGCTTTGGCCCCGCCCAGACCTGCACCAGCCCTCGGAGTTCCCCGTGATAGCAAGACTGGCGATAGCGTTGCTGCTCGGTGGCTCCTCCCTCCTCCATGCCCAGGCCGTCCCCACCGCCTCGCGCGCCGGCGACCTCCAGGTCGGCGCCGGCTTCTCCATCGCCAACTCCGGCTACGAACAGCAGAACTTCCAGGGATTCGCCGCATACGCCGACTTCGACCTCCGCTCCCATCTTGGCCTCGAGGCCGAGGTCCATCAGGTCTCCAGCGCCACCAGCGACAAGTCCTATCAGCGCACCTACGAGCTCGGCGGCCGCTACTTCCGCGCCTATGGCCCCCTCGTCCCCTACGTCAAAGTCATGTTCGGCCGTGGTGACTTCAGCTATCCCTTTGGCTACACCGACCTCGCCTACAACCTCTTCGCCGCCGGCCTCGGCGCCGACTACAGGCTCCGCCCCTCACTCACCCTGCGCGGCGATTTCGAGATGCAGCGATGGTCCGGCTTCTCCAGCCCGGGCCTCAACCCCCAGCTCGTCACCCTCGGCCTCGCCTACCGCTTCGCCACCAAACCCCACTCCAAGTAAGTGCTCAGTCGCGCCCTTGTTTCTATTTGTCCGTCATCCTGAGCGGAGTTTGGCGCTCTTGCGCCAAACGAAGTCGAAGGCCCCCCGCATTTGCCTTTGCTCTTTTGTTTGTCATCCCCGCAGGGGATCTGCTTCTGTTTGTTGTCCGTCATCCTGAGCGGAGTTTGGCGCTCTTGCGCCAAACGAAGTCGAAGGACCCCCGCATTTGCCTTTGCTCTTTTGTTTGTCATCTCCGCAGGGGATCTGCTTCTGTTTGTTGTCCGTCATCCTGAGCGGAGTTTGGCGCTCTTGCGCCAAACGAAGTCGAAGGACCCCCGCATTTGCCTTTGCTCTTTTGTTTGTCATCCCCGCAGGGGATCTGCTTCTGTTTGTTGTCCGTCATCCTGAGCGGAGTTTGGCGCTCTTGCGCCAAACGAAGTCGAAGGACCCCCGCATTTG
>Ga0326727_10003845_pt1 | contig 46843 bp, 30 predicted proteins | sample MB2enrmetagenome_FD_207643 | JGI IMG/M metagenome (GOLD analysis project Ga0326727, IMG submission 207643) | Lab enriched peat soil microbial communities from McLean, Ithaca, NY, United States - MB29MY | ecosystem: Environmental > Terrestrial > Soil > Wetlands > Peat | place: USA: New York... | reverse complement strand
CGGAAAACACCATCGAAGGTAATGGAAGTCCGGGCGCACCTGGCTACGGAATCCGCATCGAAGGCGCCACGCGCGACCTCAGGTTCACCTCCAATATTATCCGCGGAATGCGCAAGGGCGATAAATCGATTCAATCGGTCGGCCTTTACCTCGGTCCGAGGAGCGACTACGTCGTTTGCGACCGCAACGTCTTCGGGCACGACTTGAACAAGGCTGTGGTGAACGAGTCGCAAGGAACACACAACCAGGGGCTAGAGGCTGGGGACTAGGGGCTGGGGTTTTAGGAAGAACGGTTCCTCCTGCGCGCGCCGACCTGCCCACCTGTCCACCGCCCATCTGCCTACCTACCCCGGTATCCAAGGCGGTAAGAAATCCGCCGGCTGGTAGCGCAAACCAAGCGAGCAATTTCGGGGACGCGCAGTGGAGTGATGCGCGTCGTAGGTCCGGCAACGCTGAAAGCCGCAATCACACGCCCCGTATGATCGAACAGGGGGCCGGCAACACAACGCAGACCCTCGACAGCCTCTTCCTGGTCCACCGCGTAGCCTTGCTCGCGGATCCGTTCGAGTTCCTTCTTCAGGTTCGCCAGACTGGTGATCGTTTGCGAGGTGAAACGAGGAAAACCTGAGGTGCGGGCGACTTGGTTCAGCAGGTTCCCGCTCCCATAGGCTAAAAGGGTCTTACCGACTCCGGTACAGTGCAAGGGCATCACCCCAGCGAGTCGTGCGTCAAGTCCCACCGGTTGGGGGCTGCCGAACTTTTCAATGGAAATAGCTCGAGTCTCCTGAAGAATGGCCAAGTGGACGGTCTCTTTGGTTTGTTGATTCAGCTTCCGCAGCAAGGGTTCAGCCACCGGGCGGAAATCAAGGCGATCCAGAACCCGGAGGCCCATGCGCAGCACCTTGAAACTAAGCTGGTAACCGCGCGATCCGGTCGCTTCTTGGAGAAAACCTTGGCGGACCAGGTTCACCAGCAAGCGGTGGACAGTACTGATATGAAGGTGCAGATGGCGGCTCAGTTGCGTGAGCGTATAAGCCGATTCTTCTCCTTCCGCCAGAACTTCCAGAATGTTCAGTGCCTTGACCAGGGACTTAACCGTGTAGGCGCGTTCTCCGGGCGCGGGCGACGGTTGGGTATTTTTCATATAGTGAGAATTATTCCAGGAGGCAAGAAGGTGTCAAGTGGCCGGACGATTTTAGATTTTGGATTCGATGCGCTCACTGCTCTTCAAGGGCCGGGAATTTTGGATCATGAATTCGACGCGCCGGCCACTCACTAGCGGCTGGGCAGTTTTGGATTTTGAATTGGACATCCCCGCTTGCCACCTGCCCACCTGCCTACGGCCAACTACTTACTGCTTCCTGGCTTGTGCGCGCAACCTGCTATAATTCATCACCATGTCCCAATCGAGCCCATGGTTCTTGAACCCGAAAGGACGGACAAACGCGCTTCCCTGGGAGTTCCACTCATGCTGAAAACGAACGACACACCAAGCCCCAACCCGGCGCCTCGGTTGTTTCTAGCCGGAAGCACTGTGCCGTTTATCTTAGTGACCGCGCTGTTCTTGCTTTGGGGCATTCCCAGCAACATGAATGACATTCTGATCAAGCAGTTCATGAAATCATTTGAGATGACACGGCTGAAGGCGGGTCTGATCCAATCGGCTTTCTATATGGGATACTTCCTGCTTTCGATGCCTGCCGCCTTGGTGATGCGAAAATACGGATACAAGGCGGGCCTGGTGACGGGCCTGTTTCTTTACAGCGCCGGCACTTTTCTGTTCTGGCCGGCAGCGAACGTTCGGGCCTATACCTTCTTCCTTTTCGCTTTGTTCGTGATCGCCAGCGGCGCGGCGTTTCTGGAAACGGGAGCGAACTCCTTCATTGCTTTGTTGGGTGATCCGAGAACCTCCGAGCGACGCCTCAATCTCTCACAAGCATTTAACCCCGTCGGGGCGGTGACAGGTGTCTTTGTCGGAACGGTTTTTATTTTCTCAGGGGTCGAACTGACCCCTCAACAGGTCAGCGCTTTAAAGGCTGCCGGTAAGTACGACGCCTACCTGGCAACTGAGACGATGCGCGTTGTGACACCTTACCTTGTGCTGGGCACGGTAGTTTTCATTTGGGCCCTGCTCATACTCAGAACCAAGTTCCCCAAAATCGCGGAAGAAGCAGAGCCTGAAGCCAACCGCCAGCACGGCAAGCTTAAGGACTTGTTTCGGTACCCGCATTTTGTTCAGGGCGTGATCGCGCAGTTCTTTTATGTCGGCGCACAGGTGGGAACCTGGAGTTACTTCATTCAGTACATGCAGGACTACACGCGCCAGCCGGAAAAGGTGGCCGGTTACTTTCTAACCGGGAGTCTTGTGGCATTTGGTGTCGGGAGATTTACCGCTACTTACTTAATGAAGTTCTTTCAGCCCAGCCGCCTGATGGGGATGTATGGGTGCATCAACGTGACCCTGGTGGGTATCGGGGTACTGTTTCCGGGCTGGGCGGGCGTTTGGGCGTTGTTCCTGACCAGCTTCTTCATGTCGCTAATGTTCCCCACCATATTCGCATTGGGTATCAAAGAGTTGGGACCTAACACCAAGCTGGGCGGATCCATGATTATCATGGCGATTATCGGGGGCGCCGTCGCCACACCCATCATGGGACTGCTTTTCCAACTGACCCGTAGCATGGCCGTGGCCATGCTCGTGGTCTTGGTCTGCTATGTCTTCATCACGTACTACGCCTTCATTGGCTCGAAAGTGCGAGTGCCGGAGATGGCGGAAGCCGCTGTGAGGGAGGCTTCGTAACCTGGAACCACTTTGCGTCCTCCAATAGTAAGGAGGCAAGGATTGCTTATGGAACCGAGGACCCTTGAGGACCTCGCTATTGTCATCAAACCTGGAAGAGATAACGTTGCCGTAGTGACAGCGGATTTCATCGAACAAGGGACCCAGCTTAAGTACGGGGACCAATTGCTGACGATGTCCGGGCGTGCCTTGCGCGGGCAAAGCTTCGCCATCAAGGCTATTCCTGAAGGAACGGCCTTCATCTCGCTCGGAGATCCCATCGGCTTGGCGGCCGTTTCACTCGAGCCCGGCGACCCGGTCAATGAGGCTAATATCCAGCGACGGTTGCCACGCTTGCGGGCGCATTATCGCGACAACCCCGAGCGTGCCTCCCTCGACTCCGAACTGGCACGCCTTACATTCGACGGCTACCGGCGCAACGACGGGAGCGTGGGAATCCGCAATCTGATTGGGGTGGTGACCTCCGGCATGTGCTCGTCGGCGGAGGTTAAGGAAATCGCCCGGCGGGCGATGGAAGAAGTCTATACACGCGACAAGTTTCCCAACGTCGATGGCGTAGTCCCCATCGTACACGAGTCCGGCTGCGGCATGCCGGATGGGCGCGCGGTTCAGATGTTGAACCAATGGCTCGTGAACACGCTGCGGCACCCCAACCTGGGCGCGGTTGCTTATGTTGACCTCGGATGCGGGAAGACTTGTGTGGAATGCTCGGCCCCGGTTTTTCAGACTGCCGTCCCGGATTACAACCAGCGCGTGGTGAATATGACGATCCAGCATTTGGGCGGCAGCCGCAAGACGGTGCAGCGCGGTTTGGAAGTCGTCGAAAAGCTGCTTCATTACGCCAACCAGTTCAAGCGTGAGCCGGCGCCCATTTCAAAACTCATCGTTGGGACCGAATGCGGGGGGTCGGATCGCTGGTCAGGGGTGACGGCGAATCCCGCCGTGGGAGTCGCTTCCGATATGTTCGTGAAGGCAGGGGCAGCCGTCTTTCTTCCTGAAATCCCTGAGCTCCAAGGCGCCGCGATGGTGGACCTGGCGCGCCGCGCGCGCACACGCGCCGTAGGGAAGAAGCTGATGCAGGCGCTGAAACGCTACGAGGCCTATGTGAAGAAATTCGGTGAGGATTTTCGCGACAACCCATCCCCCGGCAACATCAAAGGCGGACTCTACAATATCTACTTGAAGTCCAGCGGCGTGAAGGCGAAAGGCGGGACTTCCATCGTCGAGGACCTGATCGAGTACGGGGAGTGGTTGGGTGACCGAAAGGGTCTCTACGTCCTCTATACACCGGGATACGACCACCTCTGCACCCCAGCCCTTTTCCTCAGCGGCGCGCACGTGACGTTGTTCACCACGGGCCGGGGAACGGGTATCGGCTGCGCTTTGGGGCCGGTAATGAAGATCGGTTCCAATCCCCAACTCGCTCGAAGTTACGACGATTTGGATATCGATGCGGGAACTATCCTGGAGCGCAAGGAGACCGTTGAAGAGGTGGGCCGCAAAATCTTTCAGGAAACCCTCGACGTGGCTTCGGGCCGCAAGTTCACACGCGCTGAGGAGTCCGGTTTCCATTACGAGTTCAAGATCTGGGAACAGCTCTGGCCGGCACTGTAGGATTGCCGATTGTCGATTGCCGATTGACGATTGAGCGCGCGGGTGGCGCAGACGTGCCGTTCTTTGGCATGTCTGCGATCCGATCCTAAGGGGCGCATACATCGCGACATAAAGCGTCGCGACGTATGCGCCACCCGGCCGGCATGCTCGTGTTTCATTTTCGCGATTTGGCGCTTGCACGGCGTAATTCGGCAAGGAACGCGCTGGCATCGCGGGTCTTGCCGCGACGATACTGCTCCTGGCTCCTCCGAATCTGTTGCTTCAGTCCGGGGTCCCGCGCATCCAGGTAGTCTTCCATCTCGTCGGCGTTCATGATGCCCGCCACGGGAATTCCGTCCTTCTCCAGGATGAAGTACTCCCGATTGACGTGAACGCGCCGGGCCACTTGTCCCAGGTTGATTCGCGCTCTGGTGATCGGTATCCGATGAATGACACTTCGCATGGCCTTCAATCCCTCTGTTCCTTCGCCCTCTGATTGATCATTTATGATCAATGTTGATTATATAGCCGGTCTGGCCACCAGGGCAATCCCTGCCGCGACTTGGCACGTACGAAGAACAAGCGTAGCGCAGACGTCGACGACCCCGAGGATTCCGCGGGAGAGCTCAAAATGGAAAGGCGGGATACCTGGGTTCAGGCTTGTCTTTCCTCGCTGGGCCGAAAGACCTGGGTGAGGAGGACACCGATTGTAACTAGCATCACGCCTCCAAACACCAAGCCATTCAAATCCTCGTGAAGAAAGAAGTGAGCGAAGAGCGTCGCCACCAGGGGCGTGAGAGATGAGAAAGCGTAGACGCGCGCTACGGCCATGAGGCGCAATGCCGTAAACATGCAGTAGATGGCAAGAATCCCGGAAAGCACCCCGCTGGTAAGGAGCGCTAAGAGCGCATGCCAACTTGTATCGAGCAGGGTCGCCCCGCGGCCCAATGTGATTAGGCCTGCGAGTCCGACCAGCACGCTGGTAACGAACTGCAAAAGAATTGCGGTAGATTGGTCGGCGCCGCGAAGCTGCCCGTCGCGCCATAAGACCCCGGAGATTCCGTAGCTGAGGGCGGTGAAGAAAGCAAGGGGGATCGCCCAATACCAAAGTGGCGATGCGGGATGCCCTTTGGTCTGTCCCCAGGAAAGCGCGACAAGGCCAGCGAAAATCAACAGCACGCCGACCACCGCATAGCGCGGAATCCGCTCGTGCAGGAAGTGCCAAGCAATAAGCGTCCCCCAGATAACATAGGTTTCTTGTACAGGGATGGTCACCGTGACGCCGCCTAGACGGATGGCAAAATAATAGAGAAACAATCCCAGCGTTGAGAGGACGCCCGCCCAAATGAAAGATAGAATGGCCCGCCGGCCTATATACCGGGGAGAACCGGGGCGCAGTTGATCCAAGGTGTGGCGCCTCCAAACCAGGAAGACGCCTAGAAACAAGCTGGGCAGGCCGCGGAGAAAGGGTCCAATCAGCGGGTCGGCATGAATGACGCCCAGGCGGTCGAAGATGTTGGCTGAGGCATAGCCCAGCACGAACCCTGCGGCCCACGGCTCACCGCGGCGACGTGACACCGGATGTGGCGTATCAGCCATTCGTTCCTTCGAGACGTCCTGGAACTCCAATAACTTGTCTGAAAGTCTACATCCTAATTCCCAACACCGGGTCAGAGAAGTGCCGTCAGAATAGGTGGTTCGATCTTGAGAGGAAGGGCAGGTGGTGATGGACGCGCCACCCGCCGGCACTAGGCTCGCTGGTGATCACCTGCGGGCTACTTTTTCGTTACAGGCGGATCAGGAATCATCGTGTCCACTGGGATCTTCCAGCTCCCGTCCGCCTGCTTCTTCCACGCGGTCAGAGACTTGAACGTCGTTTCGGTAATCTTGCCTTTCTTGTCTTTGACCGCTACTTTCCCAGTGCCCCATTCATAGGCGACATCGCCGGACCTGGCCACTTCAACCTTCGCCACATTGAACGAGGAATTTTCCGGTTTTGCCTGGAACATCCCTTCAAAGTATTTCTGCGTGTTCTCCTTGCCCTGGACCAGGGGCGCATCCGGCCACATGGTGACCGCATCGTCGGTGTAGAAACTCGCCACCTTGGCCGCGTCCATGGCTACGAAAGCCTTCACGAAGTCGTCGCAGGCCGCCCGTATAGCAGCCTCATCCGCCGGTCTTGTGTCGGGCGCTTCAGGTGCTGGTTGTTGCTTGCAGGCGCTCAGCGCAAGCATCAGTGCGATAACTGGAGTCAAGAGCAATAGACACCTTATTCGCTTGTGGTTTATTGGCGTCGATATTAGCGTAGACATTACAATGCCTCCTTTGGACCGGAATTTTCATTGTGACTTGCTGCGGATAGTATACGTCGAAGCGTTTCCGTCGTGAGCACATCTTTTTTCTGACAGGGCGCCGGTACGCCATGGGGCGGCATGCCTTGACTCTTCCGAACAGGCGAAAACCAGGAAGTGTTTTCATCTTCAGAGGAGAGCGTTGCTACAGCAGAATGCCCTCCCTTTTTGTGACATTAGGTCTCTTGTGCCACCTGGCGTTGAGGTGCTAAGATTTGGCTGTCGATTCCCGACCTTCGGGGCAGGGTGAGGGAAGGAGTTGATTGCGCGCCTTCCCAATTCCCAATCGGCGGTAAAGCCCGCGAGGGGTGGTCCGAAGCGCTCGAGTGTTCTTGTAGCGGCGCTCTCTGAGCGTCGCCACAAGCCCGCGCAACAGTTAGAGTGCAGAAGGCCTGCAAGCCCCAGGATCCGGTGAAACTCCGGGGCCGACGGTACAGTCCGGATGGGAGAAGGCCAGGACGCAACCGGTCCGAGGAGCGGACGTGCATTCGCCGGCGTGGGCGAACGACGTCCAGCCAACCCTCTGCCAGACCTGCCCAGCGTTCACTCCCATCTACCCCGATCAAAAACTTGGATGCTGAAGCAACTGAGAACAAGACTCACCACAGAGGAAGCAGAGATCACGGAGAAGAGCCGTGGCCTTTTTTCTGCGATCTCAGTGTCCCCTTTGGTGAAAGCCTTCTTGGCTGTCAACGCAACTCTCCTGCTCCTGGCCATCATGCTGGTTCCTAATCTCTACGCACAAACATGGAACAGTCACCTAGAGGGAATGGTGCTTGACCCGAGCGGGGCCGCAATTCCGGCGGCTACGCTCGAGCTTCGCAATGCCGCCACTGGCCAGGTACGGCAGGCTCACACGGACGTGAACGGCTTTTACAGCTTTCCTTTCTTACCCGTTGGAAGCTACGATTTGGAAGTTGCCAAGAGGGGCTTCAATTCCAAGGTGATTCGCGGGCTGGCGCTGCGAGTTGGCGAGCCAGCGCGTGTCGACATCCACCTGGAAATTTCGCCAGAACGAACTGAAATCCAGGTTGATGCCCGGCCGCCGCTGGTCGAAGCCGCTTCCCCCGCCATCGGAGACGAGATTGAGAACCGGCGGGTGAGCCTTCTTCCCTTGAACGGGCGCCAGTTCTCACAACTCGCACTGCTGGCCGCGGGCGCAACCCCTCCCTATCCTAACGGCTCCACGCAACAATTCAACACCCCGGCGCTGGGGTTGGGTTTCTCCGTCGATGGTCAACGCTCAGAACGGAACAACTTCTCACTCGATGGCGTCACCCTGATGGAGCCTTTTGCCTACAGCCTGGCGGTGAACCCTTCCATCGATGCCATCCGGGAGTTTCGCGTCGTCGAGGACTCTTACGGGGTCGAGCAGGGCATCACCTCGGGCGCGCAGGTCAACATCGCATCTCGCTCGGGCGGCAACCGCTTTTCGGGGACGGCGTACGAGTTTCTTCGCAACAGCGCCCTGGACGCCAAGAATTTCTTCGACGATCCAGCCCTTCCCATCCCCCCTTATCACCAGAACCAGTTCGGCGCCAGCCTGGGCGGGCCGGTCCGTCGTAACCGCACATTCTTTTTCACGAATTACGAGAGCCTGCGCATTCTCCAAAGCATTACCAACACTACCTTGCTGCCTCCTGCTGCCATTCGCCAGGGAAATTTCAATGGCATTAATCCCCAGACGGGTAATCCCTTTCCTGCAATTATCGATCCCACAACAGGCCAGCAGTTTCCCTACAACACAATCCCGCAGTCGCGAATCGACCCGGTGTCCCGCGCTATCCTGGATCGGATTCCTTCGCCGAACAATCCCAATGCGCCGCCCGGCGAAAACAACGACATCAATGTGGGGCTTCACAGTGTTACCTCGGACCAGTTTATGGCGCGCATGGACCATGAACTGACGCCGAAGGAGCAGCTCTTTGGGCGCTTTCTCCTGTTCAATCAACAGCAACTGTTTCCTTTCGTGCCCGACTCGTTCGCGCAGAATCCCTCCGCCCCACCAGGATTCGGCACCAACCATGATGATACGGGAAGGAACCTCGCACTCGGGCTCACTTCGGTCTTTCGGCCTACGCTCATCAACGATTTCCGTTTCGGCTACGCTTACTATTTCGGGACCAAGGAAGCTCAGAACATTCACAGCGGATTTCTCGAGTCGCTGGGAATCTCCCGCGCTCCCGGAGCAACCAACGACGGCATCCCCGCCATTAATGTTCCCGGCTACGCGGATATGGGCGATAGCGACATCTTTCAACCTCAAATCCGCAAGGACAATACTTTCCAGTTCACGGATAACGTGGCATGGGTCAGCGGTCGGCACACCTGGAAATTCGGCGCGGACGCGCGGCGTTACCGCCTCTTCTATCTCGTCGAGGATTTTGGACAAGGCCTCTTTTCCTTCAGCGACGGGGCGAGTTCGATTTCCGGCACTGCCTTCTCGGACTTTCTGCTGGGCAGGCCTTTCCTTTCATACGCCCAGGCAGGAAACTCCGGTGGAAACGATCGCCTGGACTATTTCGGCGCTTACTTTTCCGACGAGTTCCACGCCACGCGCCGCTTGACCCTCACTTACGGTCTGCGCGAGGAATTCTACTCACCTCCAACCAATGCTGACGGACGCGCCTCGATTCTCGATCCCAGCGACGCAACGCGCTTCATTGTCCGGAACGATCAGGGACAGGCGTCGGCGTTAATCGCAAACCCGCTGGTCCAGAGCCTTCAAAACCTTTATGGGCTATCCTTCATTACCTCCCAGCAAGCCGGGCTGCCGCCCTCGCTCATCCGGCCGGATTGGGCCGGCTGGGCGCCGCGTTTTGGCTTCGCTTATGATCTGACCCAGCGCCACACCACAGCCCTACGCGGCGGATTTGGCGTCTTCAACTCTCTTGGCGAGCTCGATTACGCTTCAGAGACGCGCCTCAGCCCCCCCATCACCGAATTCCTTTTCGGACTCGACACCTGTAGGTTTTATGGCCCCGGGGCGTGCGGCCAGGCCTATGCCCCGCCCGTGCTGACGTACTCCCTTGCTTACACGCTCGGCAATCAGGAGCCCACGGCCGTCTCCTCGCCACCCGACCTCCGCAACGGCTACGTCTACGAATGGAGTTTGTCACTCGAACATGAAATCGCCCCCAATACCGTTCTTTCCGTAAGCGTTGCGGGATCGGACGGGCACAAGCTTCCCCGCCGGTCGTTACAGAACCAGGGCGTCCCGAGCCTGCCGGACGAAAGGAGGGGCTACCATCCGCAACCCGGCTCGAATCAGTTCATCCGGGCCACGGATGTTAACTCGAACTACAACGCCTTGATCGTGCGCTTGGAACGGCGGTTCTCCCGCGGACTCTCTTTTGTGGGTGGCTACACGTTCGGCAAGTCTATTGATACGGCTTCGGGGCTCAACGGGACCAATCAAGCGCAGAACGTCTACGATCTGAAGGCTGAGCGAGGTCTCTCGGATTTCGACGTGCGGCAGCGCTTTGTCTTCTCGAGCAACTGGCAACTTCCCTTCGGCCCCGGCCGCCCATGGCTGCGCAATGGGACCGGCGCCCGTGTGTTCGGCAACTGGGAACTCTCGCACATTCTCACGCTTCAATCCGGGCAACCTCTCACCGCCACGCTGGCCACCGCGCTCAGCGGCACTGACTCGAACGGCACTGACCGGCCAGACCTGATCGCCAACCCCAACTTGCCCTCCGGTCAGCGCACCCCCACGCGATGGTTCAACACGAACGCTTTTGTTTCTCCCCCCATTTATTACGACAGCCTCGGAGCATTCAGCATCCCTGGAAATGAAGGCCGCAATGTCATTACCGGCCCTGGACTTGCGGCATGGGATATGAGCCTGGAACGGCAAATGCGGTTGGGCGAGCGGCTCGGCCTGGTGTTTCGCTCCGACTTCTTTAATCTGAGCAACCACCCTAACTTCGACCGGCCTGGGCTCATCTACGGAACCTCTAATTTCGGATACATTAGTTCGGCAGAGAATTCCCGCCAAATCCAGTTTTCAGTGCGGTTGAACTGGTAGTCGCGGTCATCCCCCGAGGAGAATCTCCCGCCGGACCCGGTTCTCGTTGTGCCTGAACCGGATTTCCCACCAGCGTGAGGTGGTTGGCCCGGGGCACCGGAAGGGCGGGGCTTTAGCCCCGCCGAAATCGGGGGCGCGCCTCCTGCTTTTCCCTCGCCTCCCGCGCAGCTTGCGGCCGCAAGCTGCGCGGGAGGCGAGAGAGGGGAACAATCAGTGGGCCTTGTAACGGCGGGGCTAAAGCCCCGCCCTTCCCCTCCGTGGTGAGAAACCCGGCCTAAACCGGTAGTCGCGGTCACCCCCGCGAAAGCGGCGGCTCCCCGCGGCAGAAGCGTGTGGTGGCTGACGACTCCCCTCCTCCGCTGAGGAGGGGATTTCGTGGTATCGTGATAGGCATGAATTCCATGCAGAAACTCAAAGATCGCATTGCCTTAATCACCGGCGCCAGCCGTGGGATTGGCCGGGCTATAGCCCTTGGCTACGCCCGCGAAGGCGCCTCCATTGCGGCGACCGCGCGGACGGAAAGCGATTTGGATTCTTTGGTGCAGGAAATAGGCGGGCTGGGGCAGAAAGCTATCGCAATTCCCGCCGATCTTGCACGCCCCGGCGCGGCTACCGAGATCGTCCGGCGGGTCCTGGAAGCGTTTGGAACCCTCGACATCCTGGTGAACAATGCGGGTATCGGAAGCAGCGCTAATCCGCGGCCCTTGGTGGATTTCGATGACGCATTCTGGGACCTGACGTTGGCCGTGAATCTCACTTCCCCGTATCTATTGTGCAAGGCGGTTCTCCCTATTTTGCTGAGAAAGAGAAAGGGGCGGATCATCAACATTGCCTCAATTAACGGCAAGGTGCCGGCGCTGCACGGGGTTGCTTATACGGCCTCCAAGCATGGCCTGCTGGGACTAACCCGGACTTTGGCCTTGGAAGTGGCTAGCGAGGGAATCACCGTGAATGCCATCTGCCCCGGACCCGTGCGCACGGCGATGAATGAGAAACGGATCGAATACGATGCGCATCGGCGCGGAATGAGGGTCGAAGATTTGGAGCGCTCTCTTACCCCTATCGGCCGACGGTTGGAGCCGGAAGAGATCGTTCCGTTGGCCGTGCTGCTGGCCAGCGATGAGTCCGCAGCCATCACGGGTCAAGCGATCAACATTTGCGGCGGGGCTGTGATGTTCTGAAGCTGAGTCAGGGTTGTAGGTTCTCTCCCTACGCCGAGGCGCCTCCACTCCTGTCAACAGTCAGGGTAAGAATATGACTTCCCCATAATGAGATGACGGCCCTCGTCGTGGGTTGACGCCTATGCTAACCTTGGTTGCCAATAAACCGGGTGAAGGAGACCATGATGAGAAACCCACGACGATTTCGGAAGTGTGCTGGCATTGTATTGTTTTTGGCAGCGTCTGCCTTTGGCGCGCCGCGCGGGTACCTGCAGGTGGGCGCTGCGCGGGTGGACATTACACCAGCGCCCGATGCCGCGCTCCCCATGGCAGGCTATGCGGGCCGCACGCAAGGATTCCAGCGAATTCACGATCACATTTATGTGCGCGCCATCGTCCTCAGCGACGGCGCCAGTCAAGCGACTATTGTGGCCTGGGAGCTCATCGGCGTCCCCAACCATGTGTGGGAGGAGCTTTCGCCACGGATTGCCAGGGAGCTTGGCATCCCGGCGAATAACCTTCTGCTCGCGGCGGTTCACGATCATGGCGCGCCTTCGCTGGCGGGGATGTACGGACACAGCCCATCCCCAGGCGCACACGGCGGAACAAACCGTGCCGCGGAGGAGCCTTCACCCCCGACTATTGCCTACACGACCAAAGTGGAGGATGCCGCGTTCGAGGCCGTGCGCCAAGCCAAGGCGAACCTCCGGCCCGCGCAGCTCGGATTTGGGACCGGCAAAGCTTACGTGAACATCAATCGCCGCGAGTTCTTTCCCAGAAGTGGGTGGTGGTGGCTGGGCTACAATCCCGACGGGCCGTCAGACAAGACCGTCGCGATCCTCAAGTTTGCGGATTTGGCCGGCAAGCCCATCGCTCTATTCGTCAACTATCCCGTGCATGCAGTGGTTATGGGGCCCGAGAATCTCGCTGTAACGGGGGATTTGGCCGGGGCGACCTCCCGCTATGTCGAACAGTACTACCAAGGCAAGATCGCCACACGCGGAGACGCGGGATGGGAGTTGGAGGTCGGAGCAGAGGAGATGGCCGGCAGCGAGAGTCCAATCGTCGTCTGGACGAGTGGCGCGGCAGGAGATCAAAACCCGGTTTCGGTGGACCGGGGAGAAGACTTCACCATGGTAGAGGGTCTGGGAAGGATTCTGGGAGAAGAGTCCGTGCGGGTGGCGAATAGCATTGCCATGATGTCGTCGCAAGCCAGAATCGAGAGCTCGCAGCGAGTCATCACCTGTCCGGGGCAGCAGGTGACTCTGGGCCCCGCGCCGCGCACTACGTACACCTTCAAGGACGCCGACCCTGTTGACATCCGCCTCAGCCTGCTGAAAATCAACGACGTGGCTCTGGTGGGCGTGTCAGGAGAAGTCTTTACACGTATCTATGAGCACTTGAAGAAAGAGTCACCATTCAACCACACGATCATGGTGACCCACGCCAACGGCTCCAGCGGGTATATCCCCAGCGATGATGCGTTCGACCCGATCAGCTATGAAAACACGGCCTCCCACCTCAAGCCGGGCTGTGCGGAAAACGGAATTGTGAATGGCTTGCTGGAGATGATGGGCTCAGAATAAGTGGAGGCGCGGGTGAGAATCGAACTCACGCATAAAGGTTTTGCAGACCTCTCCCTTGCCACTTGGGTACCGCGCCGGAAGAGTACAGTTGCTAGTGGCTAGTGCCTAGTAAAACCCCTGACTAACCACTCGCCACCGTAGTCAATGGAGCGGGAAACGGGATTCGAACCCGCGACTTCGACCTTGGCAAGGTCGCACTCTACCACTGAGTTATTCCCGCCCAGTTACCAACCTTGCCTCTCCTCACGAGATTATAGGAAGCGGCGATTGGCGAAGTCAAGAAAACAGTTGCGAGTGCCTTGTGGTTAGTGGCCAGTAAACTTCCTTCCAACTGAGCACTAATCACACGCCACAGACTAGGTTCTAGGGGCGGCCCTTGTGGCCGCGCTTGGGCAACCATCCGCCAGCTGGCTGATTGCCACTGCGCCGTCGCCAGCCACTAACCATTAACCACCTAGCCGTTTCCCTGGCGCGTTGCCGTGGGGGTTTCCAAAGGCTGGGCGGCTTCTCGCAAGAACTTTGCCGACTCCTCCGGCGATGTGGGATTGATGTAAAAGCCCGTGCCCCACTCAAAGCCGGCGACTTTCGTCAATTTGGGCATGATCTCGAGGTGCCAATGGTAGTAATCCTCTGCGGGCTCTCCAATGGGCGCGGTATGAATGATGTAGTTGTAGGCGGGAAACTCCAGCACGCGGTCGAGACGGGAGAGCATATCCTGCAAAATCGGAGCGAGCTGCTCGAACTCGTCCTTATGGGATTGCTCGAAGGCGCACTGGTGGGTCTTCGGGATGATCCATATCTCGAAGGGGAATCTTGGAGCGAAGGGAGCCAAAACGACGAAAGCCTGATTCTCCGCGATCAGGCGCACACTCTTTTCCTTCTCCTGGCGGAGAATATCGCAAAAGATGCAACGCTCTTTGAAGTTGTAGTGCTCGCGCGCCCCGTCCACCTCTTCGCGAACGCGTTTCGGCACTACCGGCAGAGCGATGAGCTGGGAGTGGGTATGTTCGAGCGAGGCGCCCGCAGCCTCACCGTGGTTTTTGAAGATGAGGATGTACTTGAAGCGCCGATCCCTCTCGAGGTCCAGAATGCGGTCGCGGTAAGCCCAAAGGACGTCCTCGACACGTGCCGTGGGCATGGTAGCCAAGGTCAAGTTGTGCTGGGGCGTCTCAATAATGACCTCATGGGCTCCGATGCCATTCATCTTGTCGTAAAGGCCTTCACCCTGCCGGTTGAGTGTTCCCTCGATGCCGAGCGCCGGAAACTTGTTGGGAACGATGCGCAGCGTCCAGCCAGGGGTGTTCCGCGCGCTGCCGTCGCTGCGGTAAGCCTGAATTTCCGGCGGCGTTTTGTTTTCATTGCCATAGCAGAACGGGCAAAAGCCTGAGCCGCGGATCTGAACTTTATCCCGGACGAAATCCGTAGGCCGCGTGGCTCGGCCGGTAGCAATGATGACCCACCGCCCGGTGATGGGATCTTTTCTAAGTTCGGGCAAAGGTTATACTCCTCGCATGAAAAATCGGGATGTAGGGGCGGCCCTTGTGGCCGCACGCGGGCAACCACCAGGGTTGACCTACGCTCCGGTTAAGCCTTGAAAGCGTCCTTGATCAGCCGAACTTGCAAACCTTCCTGCGGGTGCAACGACACGCTCACTACGTCAAACCGGCAACTTATGGGTTTCCCCTTGAGCTGCCGCAGGTACTCCCTGGCTGCTTTGATAACCCGCTTTTGTTTGTTCGGAGAAACCGCTTCCTCGGGCGGACCCGCTGCCTGGGAAGTGCGAGTCTTTACTTCCACGAAGGCCAGGATGGGCCCCTCCCACCCCACCAAGTCGAGTTCTCCAGCGCCTGAACGTGCACGCCAGTTGCGCGCTACTATAGTATATCCTGCTTGGCGCAGATACCAATAGGCCAGAGTTTCGCCCCGGACACCGAGGTCCTGGATTTCGGATTGGCCCCCTCCTTCCGGCTTTACTGAGGCGGCCCTTTGCGCCCGCTGGTGCTCCTTCCATGCCAGCGCGCGATACATGAGGCGTGCCAAGAAACTCATTATAGCTCGACCTCAGAGAGGCAAGCGTCGAGGATTCCGAGCGCGATATCCGCGTGCTCGCGCTCGATGAGCAAGGGCGGCATTAGGCGTACTGTACTCTCCCCACAGCCCAGGACCAGCAAGCCCTTATGGAACGCCTTCTCGATGACCTTCTGGCGCGCCTCTGGGTTAGCCTCCCGGGTTTCCTGGCTCTTGACTAACTCAACTCCGATCATTAGACCGCGACCCCGCACCTGACCCACCAAGGGATGCCTGTGCGGCCAGTCTGCCAGCCGGCCCAGGAGGTATTCTCCCATGCACGCGGCATTCGCAACATACTTTTCTTCCAGCAGCCGAATAGTCTCCAGGGCTGCCGCACAAGCTACAGGGTTTCCTCCGAAGGTCGAGGCATGCGCGCCCGGTCCCCAATCCATCAATTCGGCGCGGGCTACCGCCGCGCCGAGTGGCAGCCCGGAAGCTATGCCCTTGGCTGTTACCAGGATGTCGGGTACGACGCCGCAATGGTCACACGCCCACATCTTTCCCGTGCGGCCCATTCCGCACTGCACTTCATCGAAAATCAGAAGCATCCCGTAACGATCAGCCAACTGCCGCAGCCGGCCCAGGAAACCCGGAGGGGGCACGATGTATCCGCCTTCGCCTTGGATCGGCTCCACCACAATCGCCGCGACGTCATCCGCAGGGGCAGCCGTCCTGAGAAGTTGATTCTCAATGAACTCTGTGCAGTCACAATCGCACACACACTCCGGCGCGCGATGCTGGGCGGGGCAGTGATAGGGGTTAGGGTAGGGAACGTGTTCCACTCCGGATAGCAAGGGGCCAAAACCGCGCCGCTGGACGGCTTTGCTCGCGGTCAAGGAAAGTGCGCCAAAGGTCCGGCCGTGGAATGCGCCCAGGAACGCAATCAAGCGATGGCGCCGAGTGTGGTAGCGCGCGATTTTGATGGCTGCTTCGATGGCTTCGGCGCCGGAATTCCCGAACACCACCCGCTTGGGGAATTTACCGGGTGTGATTTCCGCCAGTTTCTCCGCCAGTTGAACCAGCAAGGGATAGTAGAAATCTGTGCCGGACATGTGAATCAGTGTTTCCGCCTGACGCTGGATGGCGCGCACCACGTCGGGGTGACAATGGCCTGTTGACACTACCGCGATGCCCGCTGCGAAATCCAGAAACACATTTCCATCCACGTCTTCGACGCTCGCGCCTTGGCCCCGCTTGGCGACCAGGGGATAGTCCCGCGTATAAGAGGGCGAAATAAGTTGATGGTCGAGAGTCAGAATCTTCTGGGCTTCCGGACCTGGCAGCGGTGTTTTGATTGATGGGACTTTGCTCTGCATGTGAATCCTCCTTTGCGTTGTGTGGGTGTAAGTTTGCGCCTCGCAGGGCAAACGGCGTTCGGCACAGGAGCCAGCGCCGCTGGCCACCACGGACTTGGTTGCGGGAGGAAAGAAATTCCTGAAGGTAACTAGTCGCCGCCAAAAAGGTTGGGACGCGCGAAATGAGGAAGCCTGAGCCGCAGGGTATCAGGATATTGAAAAGCGCTTCGGATATGGGGGTTTTGCTCGCTCTCTTGGGGAGAGGGCGTCCCGCTTAGGGCGCTTACGCCAACACAGCCCACGCAGAGGCGCAACGACGCAAAGGAATGCAAAGCGGCGGTCGGTTCTTTTCTTTGCGACCTTGATGTGCTTTGCGCCTTGGCGTGAACTCGAGTCATTTCCGTTTCCAACGAGTTCCCGATTTACCGTCCTCAAGTATAACACCGGCCTTCTGAAGATTCCGACGGATTTCGTCGGCACGGGCAAAATTGCCCTGCCGACGCATTTCGTCACGCTCCGCAACGCTTCTCTCGATTTCCTCGTCGGTCAGCGACTCTGTTGCCGCCGCACCGCGGTGCCCATTACCGACCACCGCCCGCCCGGAGTCGGTAAGATCTATGCGGTCGGCAGCCTGGACCGTCAAGGGCTTAATGAAGCCAAACTTCGCGAGCTTTTCGTGGTCATTGTCTTCGAGGACGCAGAAGATGCGGTCCCAGCGCTCCAGCGTGTCTAGGAAGGCAGCGCGATCACCGGCGCGGAATTCGCCGCGGTCCATGGCCGTGTTGGCATCCCGCACCATGGCGAAGATCGCGCCGAGAGCTTCGGCGGTGTTCAGGTTGTCGTCCATGGCGTCTTCAAAGGCCCGGCAGGCGGCGCGGGCACTATCCTGCAGAGCTGCATTCTCGCCTGGGGAAAATGACTCCTGGGTAAGCCGAAAGCGGAAATTCCTGAGCCTGTCGATGGATTGCTGCGCTTGGTGCAGGCCCTCAAAGGTGAAATTCAAATGCCGGCGGTAAGGCACAGAGGCCAACAAATATCGGATCGCCGAGGGTTTGTAACCCTGGGCTAACAGGTCGCGCAGCGTATAGAAATTCCCCAGTGACTTCGACATCTTCTCGCCGTTGACGATCAGATGCTCAGCGTGCAGCCAGTAGCGCACGAAGGGCTTACCCGTGGCCGCCTCGCTCTGCGCAATTTCATTCTCGTGATGCGGGAAGATTAGATCAACCCCTCCGGAGTGAATGTCAAAAGTCTCGCCCAGATATTTCATGGACATCACGGAGCACTCGATGTGCCAGCCGGGCCGCCCGGGGCCCAGCGGTGTCTCCCAAAAGGGCTCACCTTCCTTGGGCGCCTTCCAGAGCGCAAAATCGCGCGCGTTATTCTTGTCGTACCTGTCCGAATCAATCCGTGCCCCATCCCGGATACCCGAAAGATCGATCTTGCTCAGCTGGCCATAGTTCTTGAACGCGGCCACCCGAAAGTAAACTGATCCCTCGCTTGCGTAGGCGTAGCCTTTTTCGATCAGCGTTTGGATTAGCTTCACCATATCATCGATCGAATCGGTAGCACGCACCACGATTTCGGGATCCTCGAGGCTGAGGAGTTGGCGGTCCGCTTGGAAGGCCTCGATGTATTTCGCGGTGTAGTCGCGCAATGACAGTCCGGTGGCCTTGGAATTACGGATGGTGTTGTCATCCACGTCCGTCAGATTCATGACGTGCCGAAGCGCATATCCGCGATATTTCAACCAGCGCCGCAGGATGTCCTGGAACACGAAGGTTCGGTAATTCCCAATGTGGGGATAATCGTAGACGGTAGGACCGCAGGTGTACATGCCGACTTGGTTATCGTAGAGCGGTTTGAATTCTTCCAGCTGCCCGCTCAGCGTGTTGTAGATGCGGAAGGCCATACACTCTCAGCCAGTCTGGCAATGATGCAGACGCTCAATTCTAGGGACACGCTCAAGGCAAGTCAAGAAACGTGCAAGGCGACCACAAGAGCCGCCCCTACTAGAATTGCTTCAATGCCTCAGTGGCGGGCTGGAAATTTCTACACTCGGGATGAAAGTCTGCCATAGCACTCCACCTCGGATGCCCCTTGGCCAATTTGCAAATGATTGAATCGGCACGGACTATCGAAGTTGAGAATTGGCAAGATTCTTGCCCTGTGTCAAATGAGCCTTCCGATCTGAGAGGCTTTCCAACGCTGTTATGAAAGAGCCGATGACCATTTTGCACGCAAGACTACGTTCCGCAAGACCACCTGCTCGATCCCACCATGCCGGGGGCGCTTCGCCGGAAATCGAGGTGCCCCTCCCGCATCTTTTGTACGGCACAACGATTTGTTAGCCCCGAACATTTGGGTTAATATTGAGCGTTGCGCGGACGTACGTCGTTTTGAATCGTGACGAACCACACGTGTCCCTCCCTGAAATGGGCGGGCTCGTGCGGGCGTTAGTACCCAGGCCAGGGGTTACACGCCGAATGCGGCAGGCGGGCAGTCAGAGGTCCCGTGGTGAGCGCGCTACGCGGGATACAGCAATCCCGCCACCCGCATAGGATCCGTGGCCAACCGTACACCGTCTTGGGCACGGAAATTGCTCTGGGTCAAAAAGGGTGGCTCAAATGAACCGGCAAGCTTAAGTCTACCTTGCCATACCACAGCGAGTAGCATGAGCAACTGCGGGGTGCGCGATGTCAATGAAAGCAAAGGCGTTATGGGCAGTGTGGATACTCTTCATGGTGGGGGGAAGCCTTCTGGCGCAAGAGAAGAAGGGGGAGACGCAAGGCTCCGCCGGCGCGAGTTCACAGGCAGCTGCTGCGCCCTCTCCACATAATTATGTAATATCGCCCGAAGAGGCAGCCAGGAAGAACCCGATCAAATTCACTGATGCATCTGTAAATCGCGGCAAGAGGGTCTTTACCACTCAGTGCGCGTTGTGCCACGGAGAAAAGGGAGACGGGAAAAGCGACTTGGCGAAAGAGATGACATTGACACTCCCTGACTTCACTCAGCCTGACTCTTTGGCCAAGCGCACCGACGGCGAGCTTTTTGCCATTGTCTCGAACGGAAAGGAATCCATGCCAAGCCAGAAAGGGCGGATGCCGGATGCGCAGATATGGAACTTGGTGAATTACCTTCGGTCTCTGGGCGGAAAGGCTCCTGCCAAGGCGACGCCGAAGGAAGCCTCCGACGAAAACGTGATCCTGGTTCCCCAATAGACCCACCGGATGCAGTGGGGATGGAGGCGACTAATCTGAACTCCGCCCGGAGGGCTCCTCCACTTTGGCGCAGGGGGCCCTGGGTTGCCAAAGCGGCTCCCCTAGTGAATGGCTAGCCTCTTGGCCAGATTGAGGATGACATCCCGATCCGGCTCTGCCAAACGGGTCAAGAGATTCCTGATCTTCAGAAGAAATTGAGCATCCTGCCCGTTTTCGCCATTATCCCCCGTCATTTCTTCCAAAGTCGTCCTTGGTGTGAGGCTTGGGGTAGGTGGAGCTTCTTCTCCGGAGAAAAAGAGCTGGTACAGGGGGACATCCAGAACCCCTGCAAAGCGCTCCAGGGTTTCCAGCGACGGGACGGTGTGACCGTTTTCGACGCGGGAAACGTAGCACCGCAGTAGCCCGGTGCGCTCCTCGATATCTCCCTGAGACATTTGCTTCTGCTCGCGAAGTTGGCGCAGGCGTGTACCTATTAACATGAGTTCACCCTCTCTTATTACGTTTTTCGCAAATCCGATTCACAGCCATCTCCTAGATGGTAAATGTTGGCGTGCCTTCTACGACACGACAAGGGCACTGAGGTACCAGTACCGATATTGCGTCAGGGTGCACCTCGCCCAGCTACCCCTGCCAGACCTCTGTTTTTGCAAGCGGTAAGCAGTGGCGCGGGGGCAACAGCATGGCCACTGCCTCAGGGCGGAGGATTCCTATCTTAGGCTGAAGGACGGATCGGCGGACTATCTCAATACCATGGTCAAGAGCGCCATCCTGACGTAGAGGCCGTTTTGTGCTTGGCGGAAATAGGCGGCCCTAGGATCGCTGTCAACCTCCATGGCGATCTCGTCGAGGCGGGGAAGCGGATGCATGACGATGGCGTTGGGCTTCATGAGGTGCAGGGATTCGGAAGTGATCAAGTAGACGCCGCGGCACTGCTCGTAGTCGGCAATGCGGTCTCCAAAGCGCTCCTTTTGAATGCGTGTTTGGTAAACCACGTCCACCTCGGGCAGAACTTTATCAAGGTCAGTTTCTTCTGTGTACCAGACCTGCTTTTCTCGCAAGTGGTCAAGGATATCCTCTTTCATTTTCAACAAAGGGGGAGCGGTGAAGTAGATTCGGATATCCTGGAATTTACTCAGCAAATAGGCTAGGGAGCGAACGGTGCGACCTTGGGCCAAGTCTCCGACCATAGCGATGCGCAAGCCGTCAATGGCGCCGATCTCTTTGTGGATGGTGTAAAGGTCAAGCAGAGCCTGGGTGGGGTGTTGTCCAGGGCCGTCTCCGGCGTTAATTACCGGGATGCGCGATACCGACGCCGCCCGCTTGGCCGACCCAACCTCGTAATGGCGGAGCACGAGGACATCGGCGTAGCCGTTCAAGATTCGCACCGTGTCCTCCAGCGTCTCGCCCTTTGCCACGGAGGAGAACTCCGCGGCGTTCTCTGTAGAAACTACGCTTCCTCCCAGCCGGTGCATCGCCGATTCAAAGGAGAAGCGGGTCCGCGTTGAGGGCTCATAGAAAAGCGTGGCCATGATCCGCCCGCGGAACTGGGAAGTCCCGCCACCGGCCACAACCTTCTCCATTTCCCGCGTGATTTCAATGAGATGCAAAATGGTCGGAACATCGAATTGCTGGGCTTCAATTACGTGGTGCAAATCCATGGCATTAGCCTCCGATAAGAGAAGAAGCTCGGAGTCAGAAGACTCGACTACTCGTCGTAGGAGTGACCCCGGCGTCATCCTCTCAGTTTTCTAAAACAGGAAAACGCAAGCGTGCAAGATACTCCGATGATGCTCAGTCCGTCAACTGTAGCTCTGGAGTCCTCTCCCGTTCATCCGGGGGAAGCTGGATTTCTTCTCCTGACTCCTGGCTTCTGGCTCCCAACCCCCCCCGGTTTTGACTGGTAATTCTGCAGCAAGGTGGTATCATTCTGTGGAATGGCGACATCGTACATCAGTCCTTCGAGTACAGCGACCGATGCCGCAAGTGACGCCAACGGGCAGTTTTCCCCTCCCCTCGCCCGCCCTCCCAGCGAGACGCACGGCAGTCTTTCGCACTACCTCCTGGTCTTCCTTGCCGGAACGGTGCTGATTGGAGGTCTCACAGGGTTTCACATCCTGGAGAAAGAAAAGGCTGCCATTGCCTATTGGCAGGACCAACAGTCGACCATCGCGGACGACCGTGCACGTCTGATTTCGACTTGGCTGGGGGGACGCCGAGCCGACGCCGAATTGCTTTCCTTATATCCTTCCGTTCAACAACTGCTCTGGCCCGTCGAGGAGTCCGGCTTGACTGGCGCCGCTCGAGATGAGGAGATTGGACACCTTTCAGCCTTCATGGACCAGTTCGCCTTCACGCACGGCTATGCGGCCATTTACCTTCTCAGCATGGATGGGCAAGTCGTAGCTCGATCGGCGACTTCGGAGAGCATGGCGCCCGCCGTAATTGAAAGAGCGCGCCAGGTTTCGCAGGGCCATGCCTTTTGGGTGGGCGCGTTGGGCGAGACGCAGGCGAGCGGGTTCATATATTTCCTCTCGCCGGTCTATCCCGGCGCTCGTTCCAACGCGGAAGCCCAGCCTCCCTCCTCTTGCCTAGGCCTGATTGTCTTGCAAATTGACCCCAGAAAGAGCCTGTTTCAGATCCTGATGGTAGAGAGCGTTCCCACGCTTACCGGCGAGACGCTGCTCTTGCAACGCGAAGGGAATGAGCTGATTTACCTCTCACCGCTGCGCGGAGCGCCTCTCCTGCAAGGTTACTTGCACCGGCCTCTGGCGGTTCCGGCGGCCGAAGCGGGGCGGGCAGGCAAATCATTGAGCGGGGAAACATTGGATTACCGCGGCGTCCGCGTTCTAAGTGCCGCCCCGCACATTCCCTTGACGGATTGGATACTGGTGCAGAAGATCGATCGGCAAGAAGCACTCGAGGACTTTTTTGCAAGAGCCCGCCTCGAGGCGATGGTGGGCGCGTTGATTATTCTGGTCTTCGCCTACCTCCTGGTAGGCTACCGGCGAGCCGCGCTAGCCCGCGCCCTGGAAGAAAGGGTGGCAAACCAGCAGGCCATCCTCGCCCTCCAGGCTTTTGCGCAGGAGATGGTGGACAATGTTCCGGTGGGTTTGTTGATCCTCTCTCCTGATCTGAACGTGCTTTCCGCCAACCGCACGTTTCTCGAGGGGTTCCATGTGCGCCCCGAAAAAGTGATAGGGCAGCCATTGCCCGAAGTCATCCAGGCAGAGGGGCCGCCGCGCCGGCTCATGGGCGCCACAGAGTTTGGCAACGGGCCGCATGATGTGCTGTTGAACCTGGCTGCACTCGGAGGAACGGGGACTCGACCTGCGCGGCTCGGCCTGACCCAGATCTCCAATGGGCAAGGCAAAGGTCGCCTTTTGCTGACCGTGGAGGACCAGACGGAGAGCGAGCGTCTGCGTACGGTCGCCGAGGCTTCCGAGCGCCGCCTACGCGAACTGGTGCAGAGCATTGACGCGATCGTTTGGGAAGCCGAGGCGAAGACGCATCAATTCACTTTTGTGAGCCGGCGGGCTGAACAAATCCTGGGCTACCCAGTCGAGCAATGGCTTAGCCAGCCAAATTTCTGGGCCGAGCACCTCTATCCGCTGGATCGCGAACAGGCCCTAGCCGCGCGCCGCAAGGCAACTGCGGAGGGCCGAGACCACAGCCTTGAATACCGAGTGCTCGCGGCGGACGGCCGCCAAGTTTGGCTGCACGACACCACCCATGTGGTTTTGGATGAGGAGGGTCACCCTATCCACCTCCGTGGGGTGGCCATTGATTCCACCAAGGAGAAACTGGCGCAAGCGGAACGAATGCTCCTGATCACGGCTATCGAACAATCGGCAGAGGGCATCGTGATTACCGATGCCAAGGGCACCATTGAGTACGTCAATCCGGCGTTCAGCCGTGTTTCGGGCTTCTCGCGCGCGGAAGCGCTGGGGAAAAACCCGCGCATTCTCAAGTCGGGGAAGCAAGGCGAGACTTTTTATAGGAAACTTTGGACCACCATCCTGGGCGGGGAAATCTGGCAGGACGAGATCACCAACCGTCGCCGCGACGGGAGTTTCTACAACGAGCAGATGACCATCACTCCGGTGCGCGACCAGCGCGGGGAGATCACTCACTTCATCGCCATCAAGGCCGAAGTGACAGAACGAAAACGCCTGGAGCAGCAGCTCCGCCAGGCGCAGAAAATGGAAGCGGTGGGGAGGCTGGCGGGCGGTGTGGCGCACGACTTCAACAACATGCTGACGATTATCAGCGGGTACAGCGGACTTCTGCTCGAGCATCCCGGAACGGTCGAGCCGCTGCGGGGGTATGTCGACGAGATCAGGAATGCTTCCGGCCGCGCCGCCTCCCTGACGCGCCAGCTTCTTGCCTTCAGCCGGCAACAGGTGTTGGCGCCGCGCGTGCTCGATCTGAACGCTGTGGTCGCTAATATCCAGAAGATGCTGAAGCGGTTGATTGGGGAAGATATAGACCTGGTCACGGTATTGGGGGAGAGGCTGTGGCCGATCATGGCCGATCCCGGACAACTCGAGCAAGTGCTCCTGAATCTGGCCGTCAATGCGCGCGATGCCATGCCGGAGGGCGGGGTTGTAACGATCGAGACCGCAAACGTGAAAATGGATAGCGCTGCCGCGCAGGCCCACTTCCCTCTCAAGCCCGGGCCTTATGTTCTGCTGACGTTCAGTGACACAGGGATTGGCATTGACGCGGAAACGCAAGCGCGCATTTTTGAGCCATTCTTTACCACGAAGGAGATAGGAAAAGGCACGGGCCTGGGGTTGGCCATGGTCTACGGCATCGTCAAGCAGAGCGGGGGCTACATATGGGTTAACAGCGAGGTGGGGAAGGGGACCACCTTCAGAATTTATCTGCCTCGAACCGAGGTTGAGGTTGATGAGACCGGCCCCGGGGGAATTCGAGTCGAAGCTCAACGAGGCACGGAGACCCTCATGCTCGTGGAGGACGACGGCTCAGTCCGGGAGCTGGTGCGAAATGTATTGAGGGATAAGGGCTATCGAGTGCTGGAAGCCAGCCGCGGGGAAGAAGCGCTCGAACTCTCCGAGCTGTACGCGGGGCGAATTGATTTGCTGGTGACCGACGTAGTGATGCCCCAGATGAGTGGATGCGAATTGGCTCATCGGCTGGTGGGCTTGCGCCCGCAGGTCAAAGTGCTTTACATCTCCGGCTACACGGACAACGCCGCTTGGTATCCGGGTGGACTGGATGCCGAAGGAGCATTCCTGCAAAAGCCTTTCACCCCTGAGGCGTTGGCTCGCAAGGTGCGCGAGGTGTTGGGCCCGCCACGGCGTTCCTAGGGGAAGCCGAGAAGCCGAAGAGTCGAGGAGCCGAACAGTCGAGAGGTCGAGGAGTCGAACGGTGCAGGAGGCCAAGCTCAGGTAGCCCCCTGTAATCACCCGGCCGCCGGTTCCTTTCAAGTGGCGAACTCGAGTTCGATGCCGCGCCCAAAGCCGTTTTTTGGCATTTTCCTGGCCTTCATTGGAGTTCGTTTGCCTCAAGAACCAGTTCGTTTTGAGGGGTCGAAAAATGCTTCGCCCTTTGTTTGACATAGATAGCTGAGTTCGTTTCGTCACAATAGTATTTTTTTCTTATTCCGCTTTCTTCCCTCCTGCGTGGCGCCATTGGCGCCACCCTGCTCTCACGGCGAAGCGCTGGGGTGTAATGCCGAAGCGACGGCGAGCCGTCCCTCCATCGGCCCCTCCAGCAGTCGACCTAACTTGCTATAGGATTGCGTAGCAACGGAAGTAACCCCTCACCCGGCCCACGCTGGCTGGTGAAAGCGCCAGCGCGGGCCACGCTGACCCCAGGGAGAGGGCTACGAGTTTAACGACTTGGGGTATAATCCGTCACCCGGCGAGTCAACGAGCCGAGACCTGAGAGCTGAAGGCTGAAAGCCTTCTCGACTGTCGTAATCTGCGGGGAAACGATTCGTCCGGAGGAGGTCATGTTGAACCGGCTCTGTATTCTTTGTCTTTTCTTTTTCGCGCTTGTACCGGGTGTGGCGAAAGGTGCGGAAAACGCACCATCCGTCTTGCCTATTGGGGCGAGCGCCCCCGACTTTTGTCTGCCCGGCATCGACGGCAAGGTGCACTGCCTCGAGGATTACGCCTCAGCCAAAAGCTTAGTGGTCATCTTTACCTGCAACCATTGCCCCACGGCGCAACTCTACGAGACGCGGATAAAACAATTGGTCGCGGACTACCAAAGCCGCGGCGTCGCGTTTGTCGCCATCAATCCGAACAACGCCGCCTCCGTCTGCCTGAGCGAGCAGGGTTACACGGACCTTGGCGACTCGCTTGCGGAAATGAAAGTCCGCGCCGCCTATCGGCATTTCAACTCTCCCTATCTGTACGATGGCGAAACACAGGAAGTCTCTCGTGCCTATGGACCGGCGGCGACTCCCCACTTGTTCATCTTCGACTCCGAGCGCAAATTGCGTTATACGGGACGAGTGGACAACAACCCACGCGAGCCGTTGGTAACCAGGCAGGATGCCCGCATTGCCCTCGACGAACTCCTTGCCGGCAAGCCTGTGTCCTTGGCGAAAACCCCAGCCGTGGGGTGTTCGACAAAGTGGATGTACAAAGAAGAGGGTTGCCAGGAGGAGGTGCGCAGCATCGAGAGGGAGCGGGTGGGGGTCAAGTTGGTGTCCGCCAACGGCCTGAAGGCTTTGCGCAAGAATGACACCGGCAAACTGCTGCTGGTGGATTTTTGGGCGACGTGGTGTGCCCCTTGCGTCGAGGAAATGTCCAAGCTCGAAACTATTTACCGCATGTTCCGCGCCCGCCCGTTCGACTTGGTCCTGGTGAGCACGAATTACCCTGATGAACAGTCGGGTGTTCTCTCTACCCTCACCAAGGCACACGCGAGCAACACGAATTATCTTTTCGGCGCGACGGACATTTACGGTCTGATGGCTGCCTTCGATCCGGATTGGAACGGCGCAGACCCCTATACGCTACTGATTCGCCCTGGCGGCGAGGTGGTGTACAAGGTGCAGGGCACGGTCGACGTATTGGAATTGAAGCGCGTCATTCTCGCCAACCTGCCTGACGACGATAGCTACAGGGGTATTCAGGCCTATTGGCGAAGCGCGGTGTACGGCAGGTAGCGCAGCGCAAGCAACAAGTGACGCGTGACGAGCAAGACGGACGGTCCGCTTTTCAGACCCGTTAGGGCGAAAGATAGTAGCCCAGGGCGCAAGCCCTGGCTTGGGCTCCAAATTCAAGAAGGTGTGACGAGAACGGTCCCTTGGCGCGCGAAATCTTCGATAGCGGCGGAGAAATTAAGCAATAGCACCTCAGAGTTAACAGATGAATCGAACATCTAGAAGACGCTTTGTCAAAAAACTGGGCGTGGCCGGGCTCGCGGCGCCCCTGCTGGCTGGGCCGCCGGTTGAGCCGGCTCCTCGGGAAGGCGCTCGAGACTGGCCCCTGACAATCAAATGCTCCCTCGAAGGGGAATGGCAGTTCCGATTGGATCCGAAGGACGAGGGTGAATCTCAGGGCTGGCGCCTGCCAACCGCCTCAAGCGATGGCTGGTCCACAGTCACCGTGCCACACACCTGGCAGGTGTCTGAAGATTCAGCGGGATATCTGGGGGTGGCATGGTATCGGCGCGCCTTCGACGTCCCGCAGACTTGGTCCGGCAAGGTTATTCGCCTCGAGTTCGAAGCGGTGTTTCACAGCGCCGTGGTGTGGGTGAACGGCCAGCCGGTGGGGAGCCACATGCGCAAGGGATACACGACCTTTGCCTTCGACATAACCGATGCCGTACTGCCAGGCCAAGCTAATACGGTTATCGTTAAAGTGGATAATTCCTACGATCAAAACATGCTGCCGCGCGGTAATTCCTATGATTGGACGCCGGACGGCGGAATTATTCGTCCCGTGAGTTTGCTGGTCACCCCAAAAACGTTCATCGAACGGGTCGATGTGGATGCTAAACCTGATTTGCAGGCGGGTGTGGCAGGGGCGACCCTTATGGCCCGGGGGCGGCCACAAGTGCCGCCACTACCATCGCAAGCCAACCTTGACATGCGCGTAACCCTGAAGAACTCCGGCGGCCTTGCCAGGCAGGTCGCCATCGCCTACGAAATTGTCGAAGACGACACGGGCCGAGTGGCGGCGCGAGTGGAGCGCGCGGCGACGGCATGGCTGAAGCCAGGGACGAGCGAAGAGGTCTCGCCTCCGCCGGGCGTATTGCCCAACCCTCGACTCTGGCATTTCGATCATCCGCACTTGTACCGGCTGCTCGTGACGATCGAGGCCGACGGCGTGCCGCTGCACACCTGCTCGACTGCCTTTGGCGTGCGCAAAATCGAGGTGAGAGACGGTGGCTTCTATTTCAACGGCGAGCGCGTCTGGCTGATGGGGGTCGAGCGCATGGCGGGCAGCGACCCGCAGTATGGGATGGCGGAGCCCGCTGCCTGGATCGTTCACGATCACAATGATATGAAGGAGCTCAATTGCGTTTTCACCCGAGTGCATTGGCAGCAGGACGAACGGGTCCTCGATTACTGCGACCGGCACGGGATTCTGTTCCAGGAGGAAGTGCCAACCTGGGGGAGCGCGACATTTCGTGGCATGGGCGACCAACCCTCGCCAGAAATCATGGAGAACGGCCTCGAGCAGTTGCGCGAGATGATCCGGCGCCACCGCAACCATCCCTGCATTTTCTCCTGGGGGCTTTGCAATGAGATTAACGGGCAGAATCCGGCCGCCTACCAGTTCGCCAGGCGCATGTACGAGGAGGCGAAGAAGCTCGATCCGAATCGCCTGCGCTCCTATGCCTCGAATTCGCTCCAGAAGACGCCGGAGAAGGACGTGGCCGGGCTGCTGGACTTCATTGAATGGAATGAATACTACGAGACTTGGTACAAGGGCGGCGTGGAAGACGTGAAGCGCAACCTGGAAGAGATCCACCGAGCTTTTCCCGATAAGCCCATCGTGATCTCCGAATACGGTTATTGCGCGTGCACTGCAGACCGGCCGGAGAACGATTTGGTTCGCATCCGAATTTTGCGCGAGCACGATGACGCCTACCGGCAGTATCCGTTCGTGGGCGGCGCGATTTTTTTCTGCTATAACGATTACCGCACGCACCTGGGTGACAAAGGGATTGGCGTATTGAAGCAGCGCGTCCACGGAGTAGTGGACCTCTACGGAGCGCGCAAGAGGTCGTTCGAGGCGCTACGGAAGCAGGCGAGTCCCGTGCAGGCGCTCCGCCTGGCGGGGCAGGGAAGCTCGCTTGCGGCAACCGTGGAGGCGCGGAGCACGCTTCCCGCTTACGCGCTCGAGGGCTACACGCTGAGATGGATTGTCTACGTTCGAGGCGATCTGCCGATGGAGCAGCACGAAACGCCGCTGCCCCGCCTCGACCCCGGCCAGTCGGCCACAGTGGCGTTGAGCTTCCGGCAAGATAACCCGGCGTATATCAGGGTCGAGGTCATTCGTCCCACCGGGTTCTCTGTGATTAGCGCGATTTGGAAAGTGTGAGGGGTCGTCACGCGTTGCGTCGGTGGTTGAAAGACCCCCTCACCCGTCCGGCGGCGGCTGGAGAGAACGCCGCCGCGGTCCACCCTCTCCCCCAAGGGGGAGAGGGAAACTGCTCGAAGTTTGACCGCCTCACGCGTCCAGCGGCCGCTGGAGAGAACGCCGCCGCGGTCCCCCCTCCAAAGCTTCGCACTTCCGGTTAGTCCGTCAATTGGCAGGCGCAGCCGTGGCGGTGGCCGCGCCTTGATGGAAGTTCGGGTAAGGCGGCTTGTGGTGTGTGGGGATAGGGTGTTTCTCGAGCTCCACCAGCACCACCTCGACGGCTTTTTCCAGTTGCGGATCGTGCCCCTCGCGCACCGCCTGCGGATCGAGTTCCACCTCCACGTCGGGCGCCACGCCGTGATTCTCCACTTCCCAGGCGTTATGGGGAGTCCAAAAGCCGCGGCTGGGCGCTGTTACCACGCCTCCATCCATGAGCAACTCGCCCGGACCGAAGAATCCCACCAGCCCTCCCCAAGTCCGCTTCCCCACCAACATACCGATGCCCGCTTGGCGGAAATGCCACGGCATGGCATCGCCGCCGGAACCCGCATATTCATTGATGATCATGGCTTTGGGCCCTTGGATCAGGCTTACCGGCGTGGTCATATCCTCGCCGTCGCGCGTGGTACGGTAATTCATGAGCGTGCGCCGCAGGTAGTCGAGGATATAATCCGTGTTCGTGCCGCCGTGATTGAAGCGCTCATCCACGATCGCCCCTTGCTTCCCGGCTTGCGAAAAGAAATAGCGGTTGAAATACGTATATCCTCCGCTCGCCGTATCCGGCAAATAGATGTAGGCCAGCCGCCCTTGGCTGAGCTGGTCCACCTTGCGCCGGTTGGCTTCGATCCAGGCCCGGTTGCGCAGTCCCCTTTCATTCTCCACGGGGACCACGGTCACCTCGCGCGATCCGGCCCCGCTGGGGTCCGGTCCCACGCGCAGCACCACGGACTTATTCGCCGTCGCCTCGAAGAAGCTATAGACATTGTCGCTGCCCCGCACCTCGCGCCCGTTTACGGCCAGCAGGTATTCTCCCTCGACCACATTCACGCCCGGCTGCGTCAAGGGGGCGCGCAGTTGCGGATTCCAGTTTTCGCCGTCATAAATGTGTGCAAAACGGTACCGGCCGTTTTCGATTTTGTAGTCTGCGCCCAACAGCCCGACGGGGATACTCTTCACTTCCGGCTCTTCTCCCCCGCGCACGAACAAATGCCCCACGGAGAGCTCGCCCATTGCCTCTTGAAAGATGTAATTCAGATCGGCTCGCGACGCCACTCCCGGCAGATAGGCCTCGTATTTCTTTTCCGTGGCCTTGAGGTCCAAGCCGTGGAAGCCGGGATCGTAAAAGAAATCGCGCTCCAGCCGGAATGCTTCGTGATATATCTGCCTCCACTCGGCAGGCGGATCGACGCGCACTTCCATCCCCGCGAGGTTCAGCGCCTTCGCCCCAGGCGGCGTGGCTGCGGTTGCCGCGGGGGTTGCTCCCGGCGTGGGCTCCGGCGGCACGGGTGCAATGGCCCACGACTGCGGGGGAGGGGCTGCGCCGCCAGATTGCACCGCGCCGGCCAGCCGATACAGCATCTTCTCGCCATTGGCTGAGATTTTGAACGCCAGCACGTTCTCCAGCAGTTTATCGGTCTTACGCGTTTTCAGGTCGAACCGCTGCACCTCGAGCGTGCTGGGGCCGTCTATCGGTCCTACCAAGGGCTCTTCCACAAGAAAAAGCACGCCCTCTTTTCCCGGCTTCAATTCCGAGTAGTTCCGCGCCGGAATCGGCAACGCCAGAATCCGCTGGCCAATCTTCTCGAAATCCACTTTCACTGCTGGTGGCGGATTGTCTTTGGGCGGGCTCTCTTTGCCTTGGGTTGGCGTCTTAGCCGACTCGGGCTTCACTTCCTGTTCCTCATCACTCTCAGGCGCCAGCGGAGAAGGCAGGTCCTTGCGTAGGACGGCGATGTAGGCGATGCTGGTCACCGGCCGGTTCATGCTCAGCATCGATTCATCGAGCGTCGGGCCCGCGTCGGTGCTGGCCAGAAAAAAGAGATACTTGCCGCTCTTGTCGAAGACGGGTGAAAACGCATCGCTCATGCCATCCGTGACGCGCCGGCTCTCCTCCCGCTCGAGAGAATACAGAAACACCGAACGCATGTGGCTTAGCTCCTGCTGTGTGTATGCCAGCCACTTGCTGTCCGGCGACCATGCCGCCTGGAAAATCTGCTGCGGGCCGGTAAAGCGGTCGTGAAACACGCGCACCGGGGTTTTCTTCTCCAAATCGACGTACCAAAGGTTCAAACGTTTGTCGGTATAGGCGATCTTCGTGCCATCCGGCGACCATGTCGGGAAGAAGAAGAACGACCCCGCACTTCCCAGATTGATCTTCTGTGGTTCACCCAGGCCATTCTGATCCTTGATGTAGAGCGCGTACTCACCCGCCTCATCGGAGAAATAGGCGATGCGGTTCCCATTGGGCGACCAGGCAGGACTTCGTTCGTCGGCCCCCGGCGTATTGGTGAGGTTGCGGATATCGCCCTTTTCCGCCGGGACGGTGAGAATTTCGCCCCGAGCCTCAAACACGGCGCGCAAACCCGTGGGTGAGATGTCGGCATCCTCGATGCGGTTTGCGACATTGAGGTAATGCGGCCGCAACTCCGGCAGATCGCCCGTGACCTGGATATCGACCTTATGGGCTCGGCTGGACTTCAGGTCGTAAAGATAGATGGCCCCGAACTTCTCGATGACGATCGCGCCCGGCCCCGCGCTCGCATACTTGAAATCGAGCCCATCGTTTTCGAGCGCCAGCGTGACGCGCTTCGACTGCGTGTCGTAACTGAACAGTGACATAGGCCCCAGACGGTCCGACAGGAAGAAGATGCGGTGGTCCACCCAGAGCGGGTTGAAGTCGTTCGAATTATCACGCGGGATTTTGATCACGCTCGAATCCGACAACTGCGCAATCCAAATGGGCGAGGTGCGCCCGCCGCGGTAGCGCTTCCAGATCTCGAAGGCATGATCGAGCGGCACGTAGGCGATTTGCCTGCCGTCGGGCGAGTAAGAACCCTCGGCGGCGATGGGCAGGGGCAATTCCGCAGGGAATCCACCCTCACGCGAGATCGTATAGAGACGGTTGAAGCTCTCGTAGCTGTTGCGCATCGATGCGAAGAGCACCTGCTTTCCGTCTCGCGTCCACCCTATGACCAAGTCCGCCGCCGGGTGATAGGTCAGTCGACGCGGCACGCCTCCGCTGGCGGGAATGAGGTAAACGTCGGAATTGCCGTTGTAATTGCCCGTGAAGGCAATCTCGCTGCCGTCGGGCGAGAATGCCGGCCGGGAGACGGTCCCTATCCCTGCTGTGAGCCGCTGGGCGACGCCGCCCCCTCGCGGTACAGTCCACAAATCCCCCGCATAAACGAAGGCAATCTGCGTAGCGCTGAGGGTGGGATGCTGCAATAGCAGCGGCGACTGGCCGGCGGCCCAACCGGCGCTCATCAGTACGAGAACAAACAGACGGACAGCGAAACGGAACATGCGAGTAACCTCCTGTCAACTGTCGAGACGCACGTCACTCCACGCCAGCGGGAATCCATCATTACCCGCGCGAATGCAGCAATCGCGAAAGCGGCAATGCATATGACGCCTGGATGAGCAAAAGTATATCACGCTGCCGGCTCCCTTCTTTTGCTTTCACGGAGAAAGGTTACCCGGGACGGCGCGCAATTTGCCACGACCACGGATTGGGAAAGCTTCTATCACCGATTACGTCAAAGATGTTCCAAAACGATACAAGGTAATCCGATCAGGACGCTCATCGGCCCTGCGCATTGGGCGTATGGGTGGCTCTCCCAATGCCATGAAACCAGGACCTTTGCACTATTTCCAATGGTTAGAGAATTTTCATAAAGTGTGAGCGTAAGTGCTTAGAAATACCGCGGACTCAGTAAGAAATGAACGGAAGTCAACGCGGCGTGCCTGGCATCGTGTAACAATGCGCCATCAAGATCTTGTTCGCACGAAACAGGTCGCGAAGACTGGGCTTGAGAGGTGAGAGGCTTGGCGATCTCACCGAGTGAGTTCTGAAGTCCTGATGATTAAGGCTCGCGTTGATGACCACAAGGGAGAAGCGCCCTACGGCGTTAGGAGGGTGAGAAAGGCCCTGGTGGACGTTCATTAGCCTCGATAGCCACTCTTAGCTTCGTCTGACAATACTGAAAACTGGCCGATCAGGGAGGGGCTCGGCTCGGCGCCGGAGTAGTACGTCGCGGGCAGCGAGCGCCGCCCCTGGTGAACATGCGATCAAGCCCCATCCGGACAGGAAGCTACGCTAGCCTAGTGGTGACAGTTGCGCTGCTCGCCCAGGGCGACCTGAAGGCGCAAAGTGGAACGGCCACAACGCACCTCATGATTACGGCGGAATTACAGTCTTCGATCAGCCTGGTCTTTAACAACAGTCCCTCCGTGGGGTCGCCGGGGTTCTGCCCGCTTTCCAACGCGGGTACGAACAATGTGGGCCTGGACTTAGGCGCCGCATCGTACACCGGCGGCGACACGTTGTCTTGCGTGAATTGGGCGCAGCTTACGGGCAATTACTATCAGGTGAGTAGTGCGTTTGAAGTGGTGGTCACCGCGGCGAATACGAACAGTCCCAGCTATCAGCTCGCCGCGGAGATATCCACCGCCCCGCCCGCCAACGTGATTTGGCTGGTGAACAACACGACCCTGACCAATACCGGGTTCACAACTCTCGACGCCGCCGACAGTTATGGAACGCCTGTCACCAAAACGTTGCAGGTGCAAGTGAGGAGAGGGGTAGCTGCGCAAACCTTGAGCGAAACCATCACGTTCCAGGCGACGGCAAATTAGGGGAAATAGTATGAAGGTCCACGACATCGTCCGTTCACTTCGCTGGCTGGCTCTTGTTCCAGCCCTCTTGTTCCCGCTCAGCGCCCGAGGGCAGCTTACGGCTTCCGGGACCATCAATGCGACACTGATTAACAGAAACGGGATCGCTTTGGTCTTCAATTCAGATCCTAGTGGTGTCAGTCTGGGCGGGGGAGGGAGTTCGGCAGCCTCGCTGAACTTTGGCACCATCGCGGCCTATGGCACGCTTTCATCAGGCGTTACTCGGACCAACGTCGGCACAAGCTCCTTTACTGTTCAGACATTCTTCGACATTGAAGTCACTCAAGGCGGTTTGAACAGCAACTCCTACACCCTTTCGGCACGGTTGGCGGCAGCGGCGCCAACTGGCTTGGGTTACGGAGTAGATGGAGTCACGCTGACAACAACAGCGCAGAATATTCAGACCAACGGCACATACAACACTAACGTTCAACACAGTCTGAGCTTGGTCGTTTCTACGGCAGCTCCCGGGGCCGGTGGCCCGACCGTGGGATCTCCTCTGACGACGACGCTCAATTTCACAGCAACGTCCAACTAAAAGGAGAAGCAATAGGATGAAGAAAACCTGTCTTGCTCTAGCAATAACACTCGTCTTGGCAGTCTTCTCGGTGAGCGCACAGGCTGCAACCGCGTCCGGCACATTGACGGTTACGGCCACGGTCACCGGCTCCATTCACCTCGTTTTCAATTCCGACCCCAGCGGCGTCACGCTGACCGGCACGGGGACAAATGCTGCGACTCTGGCATTTGGCAGCGTCGCGGCATACAGCGGCTGCCCCACTCATGTAACCTGCACCCCTGCGGCAAACAACTTTGCAGTAAGCAGTCCCGTGGACGTGGCGGTTTACAAGTACAACAGCTCTTCCGCCAGTTACACGCTTACGGCCGCCCTGGGCACCGCAGACGCCACGGACACGTGGGCAGTGGGCGGGGTGACCATTACAACCACAGCAGCGACGATCACCGCTACCGGTGCCTATACGACAACGGGGACTGGCACCAACTATCCTGTGCAGATAACCATTCCCTACACAGTGGCGAACGGTACGAACATCAGCAATACGATCGGCTACACGGCCACCGCCAACTGAGGGAGAACCATGAGCGCACACGGGCGAGCATCGCTCGCCCGATGGCCGGGCGTCGTCCGGTTGCAATGGACGTCTGGCTCCGGTCATCACAGAGTCCGGTTGCTCCACATCCCTTTCACCGGACCTTGGGATGGGAATTAAACATGCCAACTAAGGAGTTAATGCTCATGATTCGTCGCCGTCTCACGGAGAAAAGGGCTGGCAATCAAAGGATCTGGAGTGTACTCCTGGCGCTTCTCGCAACCGTCACGCTGGGGAGAGTCGCGCCAGCCCAGGTCAGGTCACGAGGGGGGAAGAAACCGCCGCTCCAGAGCGCTGCGGTTGCCAGTCCTGCAACCCTTCGCGCCAGCATCGTTTCGCTCAGCTCAAACGCGACGGTGAGTGGCTCTTCGCAGAACACCCAGATGGAATTGGGCCGCATTTCCTACGGAGGAGGAACAGGGGTGTCGGGGATTGCCGTCAAACGGACACCCGACGCCCTTGTGCTCACAGCCCGCTTTGGTCTCTTGTTACAGGGCGCGGGCGGCCAAAGATTGCGCACCGCCACAGTTCGCGCTTTCGTGACGGAGTCCAGTGCCAAAAAGATCTACGCGATCGACAGGATCAGGTTGACAACCACTCCCCAGACCATCGGCTCGGCGGCGCCTATCGGCGCTGTTTCGGCCCACCAACTGGAGATTACTATTCCCACCGGTGATGCCCCTGGCCCCATGGCCAGTGACATTGGGTTTCTCGCAACCCCGAATTGACTGGCAGGAATAACAGGGAGAAGGTAACGCATTGAGCTACAAATCATACCGGAGAATTTTTGATAAGTCTGAGGGTCATCCAATTAGAGCAGGGGCGGTCCCTGTGGCTGCCCTCGGCCCGCCGCCCGAAGGCTTTGGGCCGCAGGGCGGGCAACCACAAGGGGTGGCCCGACGATGCGATACCTTCATGGGGAGCTGGACCTATATGCCCGGCCGGCAAATTTCACTCTGCCGCTGGACCGGCCCCGCTATCGTCATCTTTCTGCTCGTGGCTGTGGTCTGGTCGGCACCCAGAAGCGCTGGTGCTCAACAAACCTCTGCTTCCACGCCCGGCGGCCCGTCTCCATCTTCCAACTCGAGCCGTCCCCCCACGCTTTCACTCAGCCCGGCGGTGATTATGGCCAAGGGTTCACACGGGCAGGGGATAACGGAGACCCTTAGCCTCAACAACTTCACCGGAAATACTTTGGATTTCAATCTGATCGCGGAAGATGTGACCACCAAGGATGGAAAGCGAATCTTTGTTCCTGCCGGAGAAACTCCCGGCAGTATCGCCGCCACGGCGGTCTTTTCGGAAGCCCAGGTGGAGGTAAAACCCTCCAGTAATGTTAATGTCAGGGTTACTTTTACGATTCCTCAGAAGACAAACCTGCGTGGTGTCGTGGCGATTTTCAATGGCACACGTGTCGTGGCCACTAAGGGGGCCGTCGGGATGGTGGCCTCCCTCGGGACGCTCTTCGTCTTCACACTCTCGGACGATTTCAAAGTAGAAGCATCTCCCGTAACGGTTACGCCGCAGGGCAACGCTTCCAACACCACATTTGAACAGTGGCTGACCAACACCGGCACTGAACCCCTGATGCCTGAGGGAGCCGCTGCGGTTCTGACCGCTGCCGGGACCCTTGTCGGGAAAACAACGGTTCCATCCCAGAGGCTGCTTCCCGGTGAGAAACTTTCTTTCAAGACCTCGTATCCAACGCAGCTCGATCCCGGTCACTACAGGGTCCTGCTTTGCTTTCAGTATGAGGGAAGGGACCTGACGAGTTCAGAGGATTTTGTTGTTCAATGAAGGCGCGCTTACTGCTGCTCCTTGTCTGCATTCCCGCTTCGGTTTTTGCTGACACCATCAGTATTCCCTACCACCAGATGCGAACCATCCTGGTTCCCGGCGCCACGGCCGCCTTTGCGATTAATTCCGATTATGTCCAAGCCTCCGCCCAGGGAGGGGTAGTCACGCTGTTCGGTGAAAGCCCGGGCAGCACCACGGTTGTCGTGGTGACACCTTCTGGCGTGCAATCGCTTCAAGTTCATGTCCCCGTTCCGCCCCCTGTCTATCCCCCGGGTTTCGAGATGCCCCTGTCAGCTAACAACTTGAACGAGAGTGGAAGTTACGAAGTCCGGTACGTTTCGAATCCCGAGCAGGTGCAGAATAATCTGGATTTCGTGCAGCGGCAGGGAGACAGGACAACACACTTCTTCCTGGAGGACGCCAATGTGCTGTCCTCGGTGCCCGGCGTATCAACCGTGGGTTTTCCGCTGGCTTTCTATGAGATTTCGACGCCCCATAAGACGGTCACTTTCCTGGACCAGTACGCTACAGTGTCACCGCTGACGGTATACGACACGTTGTTGAGAGGCATCCATCTCCGCGACGGAGCGTGGTTCTTTCACTACGGCTATACTTCGCTGTCTGTGTTCCAGAATCTGTTTCTTCCCACCGGCCGCCAACCCGCCGTGGGGGGAGGGTACAAATTCTCACTCAGCAGCCACGCCCAACTAACTCCAGAACTCTTTTACTTCGGAAACTCCAGCCATGGCCCCGGACTGGCGCATCCGGGGGCCATCGGTTCCCTGCTCTTTGAGGACAAGGCGAGCGATCAACTTACCTATTCGGCAGAACTGGGGCTGAGCCATGGCGGTGGAGGATCGGGCCATGTCAGCTATATCACCCCGCAGACGAATCTTGTGGCGGACGCGCATTATGAGTCGCGAGACTTTGCCACCTTGGTAACCAACAACCTGCACGGCCTCTATTCCAATGCCAACGGATTTCACAAATTCAATCCCAAGCTCCGCGCCGATTTCTTCTTCACGGGCAACCGTTATGAGTTTCCGCAACTCACCGAGACCAACGTGGCTTCCAACCTCTCCCTCGATTACCAAATCAACAAGCAGTGGTCGGCGCTTGGCGGGGGAGGTTATGCCCTCTTCAATACGCTCCATTCCACGCAGCCCGCCGTACGCAGCTTGAATCTCCCCGCCGAAGTGAATTACAGCATTTCTCACTTTGGGAATGACTTCCTTTATCAGTATTCGGTGAACGGCGGACAGAATCGGGGAGGGAATGAACTCCGGGAGTCGGTCCATGCTTCGTGGGGGCATTTCTACTGGGGAGGGTTCGTCGACCGCCAAACCGAGGCCCCCAGCCTTAGCTTCCTTTTCCAAGAAATCCCCGGCTTGGCTCTAGCCCTGGAGGAGCTCGGGATCACCGCCACGACACCGCAGCAGATCGCCCAACTTCTCCAAAACGACGCGGGCCTGATTTCTCTCGGTTTCATCCAAGGCGCCACGGTGAATCTGAGCCCACTTCGGGTCCAGGCTGGAGGCACGCTCTCTTGGCTCCAGGGAGCCTCCCACCAGCAATTGAGTCTCGATTTTCTCTATTCGAGCCTTCAAAGAATCACCAGCTCCACGCAAACGGCGATCCAGGGCGTCTCCTTTTCTCGCAAGTTGACTCCCACGAACACGCTGTGGGTCTCCTGCACCCTTTTTCGCACACGCGAGCCAGGCTCTGTGTCCAGCTATCAACCGCAGGTGGAGGTCAGCCTCCGTCACCAGTTCTTTTCAGTACCCCGGTTCGTCATTCCCTCGCAACACGGGAGCATCTCGGGTGTGGTCTTCAAGGATGAGAGGGGTGAGGGAGAATTTCACAGCGACATGGCGGGCCTGGGAGGAGTCGATATCACGCTGGACGGCGTTCAGCATACTCGCACCAATTCCCTGGGATTTTATGGCTTCAGCCATGTTCCCTATGGAAGCCACACCGTAGAAGCTCACTTTGAGTCCTCCCGTCCATTCTTCTACACTACCCCATCCCAAGTCACGGTCGCGGTCAATTCAACCGTGAATTTTGGGGTCGGCTATTCTCTCACGAGCATTTTCGGATCTGTCTTGAGTGATGCCGGAACCGGCATCGAGGGAATTCAAGTGCAGGTGAGCGGGCAAGGAAAGGTCTACAGAGCGATCTCGAGCATGGATGGGAGTTTTCGGCTTGCAGGTTTGGCTCCGGGAGAATACGTCGTAAAAGCCACCCCTGAGTCCTTTCCGCCCGGCTATGCCCTTGCTGACGTCGGAGCCCAGACTGCGGTGACCGCATTGGACTCACCCGCCAGGGTCACTTTCACGGTGCGCGCTTACCGCAGCATTTCCGGATACGCCGCAGTATATGACCGCAGCGCTCTGAGGCAAGTTCCTGTTCCAGGACTCACCGTGACGCTGAAAGGAACCTCCTTTACAAATAAAACCGACACCTCGGGCGCGTACATCTTTAGGAACGTGCCGGCAGGCACGTACACGGTCGCTGCGACCTTCCAGGGCCGTGAGTTCGTGCAGCAAGTCTCTCTGCCCCCTGTGCCGTCTTCTCCCAGCGACGTCGTCCTCAACCTGGGTGCGGTCGATAGGTTTATTCCTTCCATTGTGCCCCAAGATAGCGAAAAGTAAGGGCCTTTAGGGCGATTCCACGCCTTTCGTTTTCCTCCACGCAGGCTGGACGGCTCAGCGTTCCAGCCTGCACCGAGGAGCTTGTTCAAAACGCCGCGCTTCGGAAAGGCAGAACCTTTCCGCACGGCAGGCGGCGCGGCGGCACGTCATAGCTCGCCGGATCGCGCGTAACCTGGACAAGCTCGGTCGCGACCAAGTGCCTACAACGAGGGACGGGCCGCCAGCACCAGGGTCCCGGAGCAAAGTGAAAGGGAATTGTCGCCGTGATGAGCTATCAGGAGCGTGTGCTCCGTTTTGCTATCATAAGGTCCGCCCAATCCAACGCTGATAATCGATGGTGAATTGGGCGGAAGAATTAACCCGTCAATCTTCAGGGTGCAGGCGCCGCCATCGCGCCAAGTCGCTTCCAACTGGTACCCATGTGAACCCGGCAAGTTGGCGAGGCTTCCGAGAGTGACGAGACGAAACTGCTCCTCAATTCCGCCTGCTTCTGAAGCCGCGTTACTGGAAACGACAGGTATTGCCACGCTGGCTTCCTGGTTGCCGCTCGCGACGTGGCTGTCTCCAGGCGCGACTTCGGCCCTGAGCTGAATTGAGGACCGAACGACCGCCGTCACCTGGAGACTCCCGAAAGCGCTTCGAGGGTCCATCGCGCCCTTGGCCGCTCGATGCGGCGCATGGCCTGCGGAGGGAAGCGTGCCTCGCGCCGCCGCTGGCTTATTTCCAGGAATTCCGCTGGGCAGCGTGATGTTTGTTTTCTGGGTTTGCGCCTCGAGCTGCGTGAGGCTGCCCATAAGAACGATCGCGACGGTCAACGAATTGAAGGTTAACATGGCCCCTTCCCTGTACTGTCAGCCGTAATACCCCAAATCTATTCATCGGCACGTCTAGCCGCAACTTGAGCCCTTTATTTTCTCTTGCTGCCTGCGATTCTGTCCTGCCCAGCGTTGCCCGGCGCGCTCTTTTTATCTGATTCAATTAGGCAGGAAACCGTTCATGCCACCCCTCATTTCCCGCGTCTGTCCTGCTGTCCTAAATCAGAGAGTCGCCTACAAGTCTTCCTCATGACACCAGCAAGCTTTTGGCGAATCTGGGGCAGTCCAAGTGTCTCACTATGACAATGATGTTTCAAGACGATATGTGCTAATCCGAGTTATTGGCTTTCGACCCACTAGTTTCGAGTTTCCTTCACTTTCCCGCCGGCGACTAATCTGGAGCATAGAACGTCTAAAACGGCTGAAAAAGAGGTCCCAAGGAGGCCCGCCGTGAAATACGGCTGCTTAGGACACGCGCTTGCGCCCATGTAGAATTTACGCTGGTATGTTAAAAGTACCTATTGTCTTTCCAGCACCCCCCAGCCTTCGCGGCCATGCTCACTTGAAAGCTTTGTTATTTCATTCTGTTCGATGGCACCGAAGATTCTGCCTTTTGGCAAGCCAAATGCTGTGTCCATTACGTCATTGTTCTCCTAGGCACGCGGTGGCTTAGCTTTCAGAACCCGAAAGGGCATATTGACAGAGCGATTTCTGCAACACGTGAACGGAAGGTCTTCCGGACGACGCAAATCCAATGAGGAGTAAGAAAATGCTAAAAAAAGGACAAGAAGCCCCAGGTCGTGCGAAGCGTTTCCCGATTCACGTTCCCATCCGCTATCGCATAACCCACAGCGAGGATTGGTTTGTGGCCTGTACAGAAAACGTCAGTCGCTCTGGGGTCCTATTTCGAACTGATTGTGTCTTCGACCCGATGACCACTTTAGACCTCAGGCTTGAGCTTCCCCCGGTACACAACAACGGTGGCACCCACGCCGAGGTCGTCTGCAAGGGCGAGGTTGTCCGCGTGGAGCGGGATTATCCAGTGGGAGACTCCCCGGCCGTTGCTGTTGCCATATACAATTATCGGCTAGCGAAGAAGCGGCAGCCGAACTGAAGTCCCTCCTCTTGCCACCGAAGACGCGTATGCCGTGTGCGTGAGCGCGCAGCACAATCCCGCCCAGTTTGGCCCCATGAGAGGGGCCCTCGCTAGGGCTGCCTGAGCGCAAAATGCCAGGCTCAGGCAAATCTCCAGTATTCTTCTCGGCCTCATGCTTCCCTCCCTGCTAAGAAGCACCAAAGCGCAGCGTTGACTTGGGCTCATTGGCCACGGCATTATACACAGACCGAGGGCGCGCTGGCAGCCACACTAATACCGGTCAGAGATTACAGTAGAGCTTTCCGTCAACGATGTCCCTGCATGTTTGCGTGAGGCAGCCGGAGCGCAAGCGGTCGAGTTCTGCGGGATCTAACTTCCAGCACGCGACCCCACTGCTGCGAGATTACCAACTCACGCCGGCGCACAGAGCGGCTCCGCCGCACCGACTTGCGGAAAGCCTCCGGCTTTCCGGCCAATCCCGCACCCTTCGTCCTCCTCCGCGCAGGCTGGAAGGCTGAGCCTTCCAGCCTGCGCGGAGGAGGTTGTTCAGGTCAGGCGCCCCTCGGAAAGGCAAAGCCTTTCCGCAAGTCAGGCGGCAGAGCTGCAGCTCTTCGTCAATGGTAACGACCGTAATTTGACAAGCTTGGCGAAGCCCTTTGAGGACCGGGCGCCATGCCCTGAAAGGCCATCAGGCACCATAGGAGTTCTTGCTTACGGATGCGGCACGGCTTATGATAGCCCCTCGCTTAGCGGATACAGGCCATTTGCCAAACAAACATGGGGGGCACATGAGACACACGATGCAGAATTCGATTCAGGGGGCCAACACGAGTCCTTTGAGGTTGGCGGCGTTTTTCATGCTAACCGGATTTGTATTAATCCTGCTTCAGGGGGTGGCCGCAGCACAAAGCAGCCAAGCGGGGCAGGGACCCGCCAGCAACTCAGCCCCCAGCGATCTCACCCAGCAGCCCACGTTGTTTGTAGTCGGCTACGCTCATCTCGACACCGAGTGGCGATGGGAATACCCGCAAGTTATCCGCGAGTACCTCAGCAAGACGATGCGGAACAACTTCGCCTTGTTCGAGAAGTACCCCCACTACATCTTCAATTTCACCGGCTCGAACCGCTATGAAATGATGAAGGAATACTACCCGGCCGATTTCGTCCGGCTGAAGCACTATGTTGCGGCGGGACGCTGGTTCCCGGCCGGCTCGTCGGTGGAGGAAAACGACGTCAATTCGCCGTCGGCTGAATCGATCATTCGCCAGGTCCTTCAGGGAAACGAATTCTTCCGGCACGAATTCGGCAAGGCGAGCGAAGAGTATATGCTTCCGGACTGCTTTGGTTTTCCCGCCTCGCTGCCCAGCATCCTGGCGCACGCCGGCATTCGGGGTTTCTCCACACAGAAGCTCTCCGCGGCCTGGCAGCCGGCGCCCCACGTTGGCGGGCCTGATTCGCCGGAGAAGACGCCGGAGGGTATCCCGTTTAACGTAGGGGTATGGGAAGGCCCTGACGGCAAAACGGTGATCGCGGCTCTTAACCCCGGCAGCTACGATGGTGACATCTACACAGATCTCTCGAAAAACAACACTCCGCCCAGCGGCCAGCAAGGCAACGACTACGTTTGGGATTGGCCCGACCGGGTGAATCTGGATGGAAAGGTCACCGGAATCTACGCCGATTATCACTACGTGGGCACCGGCGATATCGGGGGCTCCGCCAACGAGAATTCGGTGAGGTTAATGGAAGCAATCCAGACCAAGAGCGAGACCTCCCTCCCCCCATTCCCCTCTTACCCCTCCTTCGGGGAGGAGGAGCAGCAGGCGCCGCCGGGCCCGCCCGTGCAAGTAGGAACGGGCCCGCTGCGCGTGGTTTGGTCGGATGCGGATACCATGTTCCGCGACATCAAGGATAGCCAAACGGGCCGGATGCCACGCTGGAAAGGTGATCTCGAGTTGATCAACCATTCCGCGGGATCACTCACCTCTCAGGCGTATCACAAGCGCTGGAACCGGGAAAATGAAGTCCTAGCTGACGCGGCCGAGAAGGCGTCGGTTGGGGCTGCCTGGCTGGGTGGCCGGAGTTACCCTCAGGCGCGCCTGAACCGCACCTGGCGGCTGCTCCTGAGCGGGCAGTTCCACGACATCATGGCCGGGACGGCAACACCACAGTCTTACGTGTATTCCTGGAACGACGATGTGCTCGCTATGAACCAGTTCGCCGGCGTCTTGACCGCGGCCACCGGGGCCCTCGCTTCACTCATGGACACACAGGCGCAAGGCACGCCGGTAGTGGTCTTCAATCAACTGAATATTCCACGCCAGGACGTGGTGGAGGCTCACTTGTCGTTCCCGCAGGGCGTCCCGGAAGGAATTCGCGTGCTGGGGCCCGACGGCCATGAGGTTCCCGCGCAACTCGAGCCGGTGAGCAAGGAGTCCGCGAAGGTGGTGTTCCTGGCGAGCGTTCCATCGGTAGGCTACGCCGTTTACGACATCCAGCCCGCGGGTGCGTCGGCGCCCTCCTCGACGTTGAGCGTCAGCAGCTCGTTCCTGGAAAACGCCCGCTACCGGATCAACATCGACGACCACGGCGACATCTCGAGCCTCTTCGACAAGAAGCTCGAGCGCGAACTGCTTTCCGCTCCCCTGCGCCTGGCCATCTCGACAGATAACCCCGAACGTTGGCCAGCCTGGAACATGGATTTCGAAGACGAGCAGCGTCTGCCACGCACCTATGTTGGAGGGCCGGCACACGTCCAGGTGGTCGAGCAGGGGCCGGCGCGAGTGGCAGTCGAAATCTCGCGCGAGGGCGAAAACTCGAAATTCGTGCAAACGATTCGTCTTTCCGGCGGCGATGCGGGCAACCGCGTGGAGGTGATGAATGCCATTGACTGGGCCACCAAGCGGGCCAACCTCAAGGAGGTGTTTCCGCTTAGCGCCTCGAATCCCAGGGCAACTTACAACTGGGACATCGGCGCCGTCGAGCGGCCCAACGAAACCGCGCGGCAGTTCGAAGTGGCCTCCCACCGCTGGATCGATCTGACGGACCAGAGCGGGTCCTACGGCATGACCATCCTGACCGACGCCAAGAACGGGTCTGATAAGCCCAGCGACAACACCTTGCGCCTCACCCTCATCCGGACCCCCGGCACTCGCGGAGGATACAAGGACCAGGGCACCCAGGACTGGGGCCGGCACGAATTCGTGTTTGGGTTGGCCGGCCACACGGGCGACTGGCGCCAGGGGGAGACCGATTGGCAGGCCTACCGCCTCAATGAGCCGCTCATCGCGTTCGAGACCGCCCCGCATCCCGGGACGCTAGGCAAGGAGTTCTCACTGCTTCAAGTCAGCAGCAGCCGGGTGCGCGTCATGGCAATGAAGAAGGCCGAGGAGAGCGACTCAGTGGTCGTGCGGTTGGTGGAGATGAACGGCCGGGCGGAGTCCAACGTCCGCCTGACCTTCCCCGCCCCGGCTGTTTCAGCCCGCGAAATCAACGGACAGGAGCAGCCGGTCGGTCCGGCAACGATCGAGAACGGCGCGCTCGTGACGTCTTTCAGCGAATATCAACCCCGGTCGTTCGCGGTGAAGCTGGCGCCGCCTCCCGCGAAAGCGGCTGCGCCGGTGTCGCGGCCCGTGGCGCTGCGTTACGATGCTGCCGTCACCACCCTCGAGGGCAAGCCGGGCGAAGGCTGCTTCGATTGCGATCTGAATAGCCAAACTTCTCTGCAAGGGAACGCCCTGCCGGCGGAAATGCTGCCCTCGCAGATTGGTTATAACGGCATCCAGTTCCAGCTTGCACCGACCGGCCTCGGCAAACCGGAAGCGGTCACTGCCCACGGCCAGACAATTGAATTGCCAGCGGGAGACTTCAACCGTTTGTATCTTCTCGCAGCCGCCTATGGTGGCGACCAGGAAGCCACGTTCCAGGTGGCGAGCCCCACGGCTTCCTCCCGCATCGGTTTGAAGGTGGAAGATTGGGGCGGCTACATCGGGCAGTGGGACACTCGCCTTTGGAACGAGAAGAAGGTGGAAGTCCCGGTGCTACCCGAGCCGGCGGCGGATGACAAGAGTCCGCGGGCCGAGAGAGCGCGGCGCATGCGCGCCTACGTGAAAGAGCATGGGCCGATCATCAGGACCGAGATGGAGTACGCCGGGCTGAAGCCGGCCTACATCAAGCGCGCCCCCGTGGCTTGGTTTGCTTCCCATCGCCACGCGCCTGACGGCGCTAATGAGCCCTATAGCTATTCCTACTTGTTTGCTTACGAGCTCGATCTGCCCGCCGGCGCCACCGCGCTAACACTCCCTGACAACAAGAGAATTCGTATTCTGGCGGCCACGGTGGCGAAGGAGTCTCCCCGGGTCACACCGGCACATCCGCTTTACGACACGCTGGAGCGCGCCAACACCGATCTGTCGCGCTGGAACGCCACTAGCCCAGATCAGCATTGATCTTTCCCACGCTGCGGCACGGTCGTCTCCGGTCTGTAGAGTCCGTGTGAAGACATAGCCCTCTCCCCCTTGGGGGAGAGGGTGGCCCGCGGCGGCGCATTCACCAGCCGACGCGGGGCGGGTGAGGGGGTCCCGACGTGGATCGGTTCAGTCCTCACACGAGGTTTTCACACAGACTCTAAACCCCTGCCCTTCGGTGCCTGGACTGAAAAGATGGCGAAAAGTCCGCCGGCTGGCGCATCTATGAAGGGGGCGGCGGGCGTCAAGGGTTTTTTGTTTTTTTTCTTCTGCCCGAGATGAAAACCCGTCGTCGGGCGGTGGAAATGTGGAAAACCCGCGGTTTGTGCGGGTTT
>Ga0326727_10003844_pt1 | contig 46844 bp, 42 predicted proteins | sample MB2enrmetagenome_FD_207643 | JGI IMG/M metagenome (GOLD analysis project Ga0326727, IMG submission 207643) | Lab enriched peat soil microbial communities from McLean, Ithaca, NY, United States - MB29MY | ecosystem: Environmental > Terrestrial > Soil > Wetlands > Peat | place: USA: New York... | reverse complement strand
TGTGAAGCCGGTCCGCGACGTATCGTAGACGGTGCCGCTCAAGTCGTCCTTATTGACGAAGGCGATCGAGTGTACGATGCCGTCGAGTTTGCCGAATTTCTCCGCGAGCTCGTCGCGCATCAACTGCAGCGAGTGGTCGCTCGCGACGTCGCACTCGATCACCGGGCCGCCACCCAGTTCCGCGGCGAGTTTGTCGACTTCGTCTTTGACGCGCTCGCCTTGATAGGTAAACGCGAGCTGCGCGCCCTGCTCGTGGAGCCGGCGCGCGATCCCGGTCGCGATCGACCACCGGTTGGCGACGCCCGTGACGAGAATCTTCTTACCTTCTACTAGCCTCACGTACGGGTACATACCCTGGCGAGGTCCAGCGTCCTGTTCCTACGAAGCACCGACCCGATGTTTCTCTTGATTTCGCGTTACGTGAAGCCGCTCGAGGAAGTGGACCGCTGGGTCCGCGAGCACCGTGCGTACCTGGACACCCACTACGATGCCGGCCATCTCCTGACGTCCGGGCCTCAGAACCCGAGGACCGGCGGCGTCATTATCTCCAAGCACGAGACCCGCGAGCAGGTCGACGCCTTCTTGGCGGGCGACCCGTTCGTGCGGGAAGGCGTCTCGGAGTATGAAGTGATCGAATTTACGCCGACGCGGCTGCCGTCATAGCGACGTCTGCTGCAGCGTGAAATGCCGTTCCTGTACGGCATGGATCGCCCACGATCCGGTCGGCGCCACCATCACGTTCGGCTGCAGATCCTTGGTGACGCGCTCGTAGACGTCGCGCGGATCGGCGTTGGTCGCCTGCGCCAGCTTCGATGCGAGTCCCGACAGCGCGACGTTGCAGATGAAGAAGTGCGCGCCGGTGTTCTCGACGAGCGCATCGAGCGAGGCGTCGAACGTCGCGCCGGTCTTGCGGTGGGCATAGGGGTTCCCCGCGCCGGTCTTGATCGCGCCGACGTCGTCGCGGAAGGCCTTCGGGAACCTCGGGAATGCGGGCGCGAGCAGCTGGTTCCATGTGTCGTCGCCGAGCGCCATGACGACGGCGCTGTGGTAGAAGACGCCGACCGGAAAGACGTTCTTCGCGTCGACGCCGAGCGTGCCGTACGAACGAATCACCGTGCGCATCGTGCCCAACGCGAGGCCGCCTTCGACGAACTTCGCGGTGAACAGATGCTTGTGCGCGGCGTCGCGCGCGAGAATCGCGTCGAACGCCGGCAGGTCCATGTGTAGCTCCGGGATATCGTCGTGGTCGGGGGAACTGCCGGGCGCGGGCGCCGACAGCTGCGCGCCGGCTACCCGCGGCGCGAGGGCGGCGAGGAACGCGCCGGCGCCGAGAAAGGTCTTGCGGTCGAACATGATGCTCCTTTAGGCGAGCGAGATTTCGAGCAGCGTGAATCGCTGCTCCTGGATCGCGTGAACGGCCCATACACCGGCGGGAACGAGCATCGCGTTCGGGACGAGGTGCGCCGCCATGTCTTTGTAGACGGCTGTGGCGTCGTGCTTGAGCGTCTTGGCGATGAAGTTCGCGAACCCGTGCGTGGCATTGTTGCACACGTAGAGCCGCATGCCGGCTTTCGCGATCAACGTCGTGATCGAAGCGTCCCACTCGCCGCCCTGCTTGGGCAGACACGGGTTGCCGTGCTTCCCGCTCGCGACGGCGTTGAAGCCGCGGATCATCTCCTTGAAGTCGTCGTTGTCTTTGGGCAGTTTGGCCATCGCCGGGTAGAAATATTCGTTCCAAATACGGTCGTCGAAGCCGAGCATGACCGCGATATCGTGGTAGAGCACGCCGACCGGAAAGACGTCCGAATCCGGAATGCCGACGTCGGCATAGGCTTTGAGCGTGCGCGACATCGCTCCGAGCGGCCCGCCGTCGACGAGCGTGACGGCGGTGAACAGATGCTTGTGGCTGGCGCTCGTAACGAGGGTTTCGTAGAAGCGATTGAGATCGAAGTTGAGCTTAGGAGACGCCATGAACGACCGCCCTTCTCTTACAGAGGGATGTTTCCGTGCTTGCGCTTCGGCCGTTCCACGCGTTTGTTCTCGAGCATCTCGAGGGCCGTGGCGATGGCGCCGCGCGTACGATGGGCTTCGATGACGTCGTCGACATACCCGCGTTGCGCCGCGATATACGGGTTGGCGAAGCGATCGGTATACTCGTCGATGAGCTCCTTGGTGCGGGACTCCTTGTCGGCCGCGGCAGCGATCTCGCGGCGGTTGATCACCTTGACCGCGCCTTCGGCACCCATGACCGCGATCTCGGCGGTCGGCCAAGCGAGGTTGACGTCGGCGCGGATGTGCTTGGAGGCCATAACGTCGTACGCGCCGCCGTAGGCTTTGCGGGTGATGATCGTGATTTTCGGCACCGTGGCTTCGGCGAACGCGTAGAGCAGCTTGGCGCCGTGGAGGATGATCCCGCCGTACTCCTGGTCGGTGCCCGGCAAGAAGCCCGGCACGTCGACGAACGTGACGAGCGGGATGTTGAAGGCGTCGCAAAAACGCACGAACCGCGCGGCTTTGGTCGATGATTTGATGTCGAGCACGCCGGCCAATACGTTCGGCTGGTTGGCGACCACGCCGACCGGGCGCCCGTCGACGCGACCGAAACCGCAGATGATGTTCTGTGCGTACAGCGATTGAATCTCGAAGAAGTCACCGTCGTCGAGCACCGCGGTCAGCACGTCGTGCATGTCGTACGGTTTGTTCGGCGAGTCTGGAACGACGTCGTCGAGCGCGCGATCCTCGCGCCGGGGGTCGTCGTCGCACGCCGTGCGCGGCGGATCGTCGAGGTTGTTCTGCGGCAAATACGAGAGCAGCGTCTTGGCGTCGTCGACGAGCTCGTCTTCATCGGCGGCGACCACGTGCGCCACGCCGCTCTTGGTGGCATGGGTCATCGCGCCGCCCAGCTCTTCGAACGAGACGTCCTCCCCCGTCACCGTCTTGATGATCTCGGGGCCCGTGATGAACATCTGCGAAATCGCTTCGGTCATCAAGATGAAGTCGGTGATCGCGGGTGAGTAGACGGCGCCGCCCGCGCACGGGCCGGCAATCAGGCTGAGCTGTGGGACGACGCCGCTCGCCTGCACGTTGCGCCAGAAGATCTCGGCATATCCGCCGAGCGAAACGACGCCTTCTTGTATGCGCGCTCCGCCGGAGTCGTTGATGCCGATCATCGGGGAGCCGGTGCGAACGGCGAGATCCATCACCTTGCAGACCTTCTCGGCGAAGGCTTCGCCGAGCGAGCCGCCGAGGACCGTGAAGTCTTGCGAGAACAGAAAGATCTGGCGCCCGTCGATCGTCGCGCGGCCCGTCACGACGCCGTCCCCGAGAAACTCTCGCTCGCCCAAGCCGAACGCGCTGGTTCGATGGCTCACGAATTGATCGAGTTCGGTAAACGACCCCTCATCGACCAGGGCGTCGATGCGCTCGCGAGCGGTGCGTTTGCCCCGTTCGTGCTGCTTGTCGATCGCTTCGGCGCCGGCCGGCGCGTGGGATTGCTCGCGTTTGCGGGCGAGTTCTTCGTACTTTTCCTCGTGCGTTCTCACACGAGAGAGCGTTACTCCATGGCAACCGCGTGCCCTGCGGCGGACGCCGCTTTCGGCGGCCGCAGCAAGAATACCAGCGGGGTGAGCACGAGCGTCACGATGCCGAGGAAATAGAACGCGTCGGCAAAGGCCATGGCCGAGGCCTGTTGCGCGACGATCCCCGCGATCGTGCCGAGCGGTGCGTGGGCTTGCATCGCGCGCTGCACCGCCGGACTGCCGAGATTGATCGAAGCCGCCAGCACATCGAGATGAAACGCGCCGCGCCGGTCGAGCAGCGTCACGAGCACCGCGGTCGAGATCGAACCGCCGAGCTGCTGGCAAAGGCTGAGCAGGGAGGTGGCCTTCTGGGTGTCGGCGCCTTTCACGCTGCTCAAGATCGAGACGGCGAGCGGCACGAACAGCATGCCGAATCCGAGCCCGCCGAACACGAGCGGAAAGACGAAGGTCACGAAGACGCTCTGCGTCGTGAGAACCTGGGCCGTGAGCACGTTGGCTAGGGCGACGATCAGGAAGCCGACGCCGAGCAGGATTTGCGGGCGCACCTTGAAGCGATTCATCAGCCCGAGGGTGACGAACGTCATGAACATGATGCCGAGCGCGCGCGTGAGGATGGAGAGGCCCGAAAGCGTGGCGGTGAAGTTGAGCAGCAACTGCTGGAACTGCGGCGCGAGGATGACGCCCCCGAACAGCGAGAAGGCCAGCGTCGCGCCCAGCGCGCACCCGGCCGCCACCGTGCGGTTATGGATGAGGATGCGTAAGTCGACGATCGGATTTTTTACCACGCGCAGCTCCCAGTACGCGAAAGCGGCGATGGCGCCGAGCGCGATGCACGCGGTCGCGACGATGTTCCCATCGCTGAACCAGTCGTAGCGCTCGCCTTCGTCGAGCACGTACTGAAGGCAACCCAGGCCGGTCGCGAGCAGCGCGAGCCCGACGCCGTCGACCGACGGTTTGCCGCGGCGCGCCGGATCGCGCAGAAATGCGATGCACAGCAACGCCGAGACGATGCCGGCGGGAATGTTTACGTAGAAGATCCAGTTCCACGACAGGGAGTCGGTGAGCACGCCGCCGAGCGTGGGGCCGATCGACGGCCCGACGACGGCGCCGATCGAGGTGAGCGCTTGGCTCAAGCCGAGCTGACGCGCCGGAAACGTGTCGCGCATGATGGCTTGGCCGGTCGAGATGAGCCCGCCTCCGCACAGTCCTTGCAGCACACGATAGAACACGAGCTGGTCGAGGCTCGTCGCCGTGCCGCACAACCCGGAAGTAATCGTAAAGCCGATGATCGCGCCGACGTAGTAATTGCGGCGTCCGAAGAGCTGCTGCAGCCAGGGCGTGAGCGGAATGACGATGACCGCGGCGATGATGTAGCCCGTAACGATCCACGCGCCGTCGTCGAAATTCGCGCCGAGGTTGCCTTGGATCGTCGGCAACGCGACGTTGACGATCGTGGCGTCGAGCACTTGCAGCAGGGTCGCCGACATCACGCCGACGACGATCAGCCAGCGGCGCGCGCCGTATTCGACGAGGTCTTCGGATCCTTGCATTGCCTTCCTAACTCGGGAAAGGAGGGGAGGAGTTACAGACCGAACGGTCGGTTTCCATGAAGGGTTCGAAGCGCCGGCTTTCGATCCTCGCGTCCGCCGCGCCGATCTTCAATCGCCGAGGATTCGCGGGCACGTCGATCGCGGATATCCTGGCGGCGACCGACCTCGAGAAGGGCGGGCTCTACAATCACTTCGCGAGCAAGGAAGAGCTCGCGCTCGCGAGCTTCGAGTACGCGTTCGGCCAAGTCGACGCGTACTTCACGCGCGCGCTCGGCTCGGTGGAGTCGGGTTTGCCGCGCATCTCGGCGTTCATCGACGCGTTCGAGCACTACTGCGAGCGGCCCGTCGTCGAAGGCGGATGTCCGCTTGCGAACGCCGCACTCGAAGCCGACGACGCGCTGCCGTTTCTGCGCGACCGCGTGCAAGCGGCCTTCGGCGCGCTGCGCGCGACGCTGGTGCGCAACCTTGCGCGCGCCGTCGAGAAACGGCACATCCAAAGCGACGCCGACGTCGAAACGCTGGCCGACATGATCGTCGCCTCGCTCGAGGGCGCGCTGTTGCTCTCGCGGGCGATGCGTTCGCGCGCGCACGTGCGGCGCGTCACCGCCGGACTGCGCGACCTGCTGCAAAGGCTGCGCCCGTGAACAAGACCGATGCCATCGTGCGCGCGCTCGACGGCGTGGAGCTTCCGGCGAGCTGGTGGGAGGTGCCGGCGCCTCGCGCGGTAACGATCGTCAGCCCCGCGACGGGTACCCGGCGCGGTTTCTACCGGGCGTTTTGTGAAGAGCTGGCGCGTCGCGGCAGCGCCGTCGTCTCGTATGACTATCGGGGGACGTTCGAACCGCCGGCCGCCCTTCGGCGTTCGCCGGCGCGGATGCGTGACTGGGGAACGCTCGATTTCCCCGGCGTGGTCGATGCGGTTCGGGCGCGCTACCCGCGTCTTCCGGTGTACACGGTCGGCCACTCGGTCGGTGGGCACGTGCTGCTCATGAGCGATCGCAATCGTGCGATCGATCGCGCCGTGCTGGTCGCGTCGCAGTCTGGATATTGGCGTCTGTACCGCGGCTTCGAGAGCGTGCGCGTCTATTGGTTCGTCAAGGTCGTCATGCCGCTGCTCACGCGCGTCTTCGGATATTTTCCGGGAAAACACATCGCCTTCGGAACCGATCTCGCGCCCGGCGTACTGTACGAGTGGAGCCGCTGGTGTACCTCACCGGGCTACTTTAGCGACGATCCGGCGATGCGTGAGGTAATCGGCCACGCGCGGTCGTTCGTCGCCCCCACGCTGATGATCGGGCTGAGCGACGATCCGTGGGCGACGCCGGCGGCCATCGACGCGCTCCAAGTCTGGTTCACGCACGCGAACGTCAGGCGTCTTGCGATCGATCCGCGCGCGTACGGGATCGCGCACGTCGGCCATATCGACTTCTTCCGCGCGCGCAACGCCGCGCTGTGGGAGCAAGCGATCTCGTTTCTCGAACTCGACTCGAACCAGGAGGCCGTCGGATGACACGTAAGCAGCGCGCTCGCAGCTACGAATGGCACGACCCGCAAGAACTCGCGCGAACGGTCTTCGGACGCGAGCATCTGGATTGGATGAATGCCATGGCGAACGGCGAGCTCCCGCCGGCGCCCTTCGCAACCACGCTCGGCATGCGCCCCGAGCGCGCCGAAGCGGGCCACGTCACCTTCTCGATGGACTTGCACGAATGGATGGCCAACCCGGCGGGCGTCGTCCACGGCGGGATGGCCGCGACGATTCTGGATTCGGTGATGACGCTGGCGGTCATGACGCATCTCCCGCGCGGAAAGTTCTGCACGACCACCGATCTCAACGTCCACTTCGTGCGGCCGCTCTTTCCCAACGGCGAGCGCGCCGTTGCGGACGGCCACGCGGTTCACATCGGCCTCTCGCTCGGAACCGCCGAAGGCCGTCTCGTCGACGCCCGCGGCAAGATCATCGCGCACGGCACCGGCAGCTTCGCCATTCTCGACGCGACGTCGGCGGTTCCGCGCTAGCATCTCGGCTGGACGCTTCCCGGACGCTTGCCTGCTAGCGTATCGGGTGATGATCGCCGAGAGCTTCAGCGCAACGTTTCGAGCGCAAGCGCGATCGGCGGCGGTTCGTATCGGCCGCCGGCTTCGCGAGCGCGACTTTCCATCGATGACCCGGGATCTCGGCGGCCGCGCGGGCCTTGCGCTGATGTTCCACGCCCTCGATCAGGCCGGCGACGGGGGCGGCTTTTTCGATGCCGGGCGGCGCGAGCTCACGCTCGCCATCGAGGACCCGTCGCATGGCGTCGGGATGTTCGACGGCTACGCCGGGCTGCGTGCGGCGCTCGCGCTGATCGCCCGGCGAGAGCGGGAGTACGCGCCGCTGGTCGACGCGTGCGACGTCCGGGTAGAGCGCCGGCTTCCGATTGACGCCCAGGAGCCGGGAGGCCCCGAGGTCTTCGACCTGACCCACGGGTGGGCCGGCATCCGGCTGAGCCGCGGCGTTCTGGGAACCTATGGTGCCGACCGCCTCTCCGAACGCCTGCTCGGGGTGCTCGAGGGTCAGCGCTGGCTCCAGACCTATGGGATGGCACACGGGCTGGCCGGCGTCATCGCGTCGTTGGCCCTGACGGTCGGGCAGCTTTCGGAGGTAACGCGCGTGAGCATCTCCTCGGGAGCCGCGGCGCTCGCCGCCTCCTTCGTCGAGCGCGACGGGATCCGCCTGTGGCCGCCCGTACGAGGGCAGGCGCAGCTCTCAGCCCACCGCTCGGCATGGTGCTGCGGCACCCCGGGGGTCGCGGCAGCCTTGGCGTGGGCGGGCCAGCGCCTGGACGACCGGGAGCTGACCGGTTTTGCCGTCGATGCGCTCCTGCGGCTGGGCCGGCGCCCCTCCAGCACGGCGCATCTCTTCGGGACCGGCATCTGCCATGGCCTCATGGGGAGCGCGCTGGTGTACGCGACCGTCGCGCGCGCCACCGGGGTCGAGGAACTCGCCGCGATCGCCAAGCGCCAGACCTACGAGGTCCTCTCGGAACTCGAATTCACTCATTACGAATGTTATGCGCGTAATACACAGCGGGAGATCGTCTCGAGCGCCGGGCTGCTCGACGGCTCGAGCGGCGTCGCTCTTGGTCTGCTCACGCTTGCGGGCGATTTCGACGGAGCCTGGCTGCGTTGCTTGGGGCTCGCCGCACTCTAAAAATTGCCGGCCGGAGCCTGCGAGGCGTCCGGCAACGCGGCGGCGTACCCCCTTCAGGCATGGGAAGCGTTACGAAACCGGAGTTCGGCGAGTAGCGTTACACAGACACACGGTCCGCGACGGCGCGGACGTGTTCCGGAGGAAGAGCTAGACCATGTCAATGTGGGAACCGTTCACCGAGCGCGCGAGACGAAGCATCGTCCTCGCTCAAGAAGAAGCGCAGCGTTTGGGGAACAACTACATCGGGACCGAGCACATCTTGCTCGGCATCATTTCCGAAGGCGAGAGCCTAGCCGCGAAAGTGCTCGAGTCGCTCGGCGTGAACCTCGCGAAGGTTCGCCAGGAAGTCGAAGCGATCGTCGGCCGCGGCGGTCAAACCGTGCAACAGGAGATGGTGTTCACGCCGCGCGCCAAGCGCGTCATCGAGCTCGCCTTCGAAGAGGCCCGTCAGCTCAATCACAATTACATCGGCACGGAGCACTTGCTGCTCGGTTTGATCCGCGAGGGTGAGGGCGTGGCTGCACGCGTGCTCACGAACCTCGGCGTCGATCCCGCAAAAGTCCGCGTGCAAACGACCTCGCTGCTCGGCGCCGAAGGTCAACCGCCCGCGCCGAAGGGCAAGAGCAAAACGCCGACGCTCGACGCCTACGGACGCGACCTCACCTCGCTCGCGCGCGAAAACAAGCTCGACCCCGTCATCGGACGCAACAACGAGATCGAGCGCGTCATCCAGATTCTCTCGCGACGCACGAAGAATAATCCGGCGCTGATCGGTGAGCCGGGCGTCGGCAAGACCGCCATCGCCGAAGGCCTGGCGCAGCGCGTGATCAAGGGGGACATTCCCGAGCCGCTGCGCGACAAGCGCGTGATCACGCTCGACCTCGCGGGTCTGGTTGCCGGCACGAAGTATCGCGGCGAGTTCGAAGAGCGGATGAAGCGCGTGATGGACGAGATCCGCGGTGCCGCCGGTGAGATCATCCTGTTCATCGACGAACTGCACACGCTCGTCGGCGCGGGTGCCGCCGAAGGCGCGATCGACGCCAGCAACATCATCAAGCCCGCGCTCGCGCGCGGCGAGCTGCAGTGCATCGGCGCGACCACGCTCAACGAGTTCCGCAAGCACATCGAGAAGGACTCGGCGCTCGAGCGTCGCTTCCAGCCGGTGATGGTCGGTGAGCCGTCGGTCGAAGAGACGGTCGAGATTCTGCAGGGGCTGCGCGACCGCTACGAGGCGCATCACAAGGTGACGATCACCGACGAAGCGCTTGCCGCGGCTGCGAAGCTCTCGGATCGTTACATCACCGATCGTTTCTTGCCCGACAAGGCCGTCGATCTCATCGACGAAGCCAGCTCGCGCGTGCGCCTGCAGGCGACCTTGCCGCCGCCGGAGGTGCGCGACATCGACGCGCAGCTGCGCCGCGTGATCGCCGAGAAAGAATCGGTGATCAAGAATCAAGAGTTCGAGAAGGCCGCCGGCATTCGCGATCGCGAGGAGAAGCTGCGGCTCGAGAAGTCGCGCCTCGAAACCGAGTGGCAAGAGAAGAAGGCGGCCAACGCCGACAAGCCGCTCAAGGTCACGGCCGAATCGATCGCCGAGATCGTATCTTCCTGGACGAAGATTCCGGTGAGCCGCCTCGCGCAGGCGGAGACCGAGAAGCTGCTCAACATGGGCTCGAAGCTCCACGAGCGCATCGTCGGTCAGAACGAAGCGATCAATGTGATCACCCGTGCGATCCGCCGCTCGCGTGCCGGACTCAAGAATCCGAGCCGTCCGATCGGGTCGTTCCTCTTCCTCGGGCCGACCGGCGTCGGCAAGACCGAGGTCGCCCGCAGCCTCGCCGAGTTCATGTTCGACGACGAAGAGTCGATGATCCGCATCGACATGTCGGAGTACATGGAGAAGTACTCGGTCTCGCGTCTCGTGGGCGCGCCTCCGGGATACGTCGGCTATGAAGAAGGCGGACAGCTCACCGAAGCGGTGCGTCGCCGTCCGTACTCGGTCGTGTTGCTCGACGAAATCGAGAAGGCTCATCCCGACGTCTTCAACCTGCTCTTGCAGGTGCTCGACGACGGCCGTCTGACCGATTCGCAAGGCCGCCAGGTCGATTTCAAAAATACGGTCATCATCATGACGTCGAACGTCGGCGCGACCGGCATGCAGACGACTACCGATATCGGCTTCCGTCCGCAGAAGAGCTCGGAGGAAGACGAAGCCAAGAACTACGAGCGCATGCGCAACAAGGTGCTCGAAGAGATCAAGCACACGTTCCGCCCCGAGTTCCTCAACCGCGTCGACGAAGTCGTGGTTTTCCACCAGCTCACGCGCGAGCAGATCGAAGAGATCGTCGGCCTGGAGCTCGAGAAAGTGCTGCGCGAGGTCAAAGCGCAAGAGATGAATCTGGCGGTTACCGAAGCGGCGAAGGCGCTGCTGGCCAAGAAGGGCTGGGACCCGCAGTTCGGGGCGCGTCCGCTACGTCGCGCGATTCAGCGGAACGTCGAGGACGAGCTTGCGGAAGAGATGCTCAAGGGCAACTTCACCGCCGGCGATCACATCTTGGCCGACGTCGATCCCGACGATCCGGAGAAGCTGAAGTTCGCGAAGATCCCCTCGCTCGAGCCGCCGGCACCGCCGGCCGAGGCGGCACACGCCTAACTAGCTGCGAACGCAGTCGCCGCCCGATTCCTTCGCGCGATAGAGGGCGGCGTCTGCGTCGGCGATCAGGATGTCCGCGTCGAGATGCGGCCCGCCTTCGAATGCTGCGACGCCCGCGCTGATCGTTACGATGCCGCCGGCCGGATGCATCACGTCGAGGTCGCGGACCGCGCGAACCATACGCTCGCCGATTACCGTGGCGCCGTCGAGCGTGCAGCCCGGGAGAATCAACGCAAACTCTTCGCCGCCATACCGCGCCAGAAGCTCGTCGGCGCGCTGCGCGACCGCGCCGGCCGTCTGCGCCACGATCTTCAAGCAGTCATCGCCCGCCAGGTGCCCGAGCGTGTCGTTGTACGACTTGAAGCGGTCGACGTCGAGCATGACGATGGCGAGCGGCGTCGAGGTGCGGGCCGCACGGCTCCACTCGGCGCGCAGCCGCTCGTCGAAGAAACGGCGGTTCGGGACACCGGTGAGCGGATCGGTGCGCGCGAGGCGCTCTTGTTCGGCCGACACCGCCTGTGCGCGTTCGCGCGCGCGCGTTTCGACGCGCAGGCGGTCGGCGAGGCCGAACGCGAGGACGACGGCGTCGAAGCAGACGCCGATCTCGATGCCGTAAAAATGTGCGCCGGACTGAATGTTGCCGAGGTCGTCGACCACGATTTTCACGATCGCACCGATGAAGAGTCCGGTAAAGCCGACGAGGAAAAAGATCGCCGAGCGGACGCCTTTGCGGATACACACGACGGCTAGGGCCGTTGCCGCGATGATCCCGAGCAACAAACCCACGTCGGCGACGATGGCCGCCACCGCCAGGACCGGCGGTACCACGATTCCGGCGAGCGTCGCGAGCACCGTCAGGCCGATCGCGCTCACGAACGCCCGGTCCAGCAGCGGTGCGTGTTTGGCGGTGCGCATGAAACGCCGCGCGAAGAGGGCGACGCTGACCGCCACGATCGCGGCCGAGATGCGAAGCCCCGCGATCGCGGGAAACGCGGCGAACGGCCACAGCACGCGCCAGGCCAACCCCGACGAGGTCAGTTCGTACAGCACGAACGCGAAGAGATAGATGACGTAGTAGCCGACGGTGCGATCGCGCAGCGCGAAATACAGCATGAGATGGTAGAGCGCGATTCCGAGCAGCAGCCCGACCGTGAGCACGTAGAAGCTGTCGGGTTCGGACGGCGGGTTTTCGGGGAAATTCGTTTCGAGCGCGGGTGCGACGAATCGCGCGTCCTCGGCGTGGATGTGCAGCACGATGACCGATGGAACCGCTACGTTCGCGGGGATCGCAATCATCGGATCGATCGCCTTGATCGCGCGCTCGTTATACGGAATCGCCGTGCCGGCCACCGCGCTCGCGGTGCCTCCGCCCACGAGCGGGAACTCGGCCTCGACGCGATCGACGTACTGCGAAAAATGCAGGCGCAGCGGACTTTCGACCGGGCCGTCGAGGCGCGCGCGCAGCTCCACGGCCGCGGAGACGGGTGCGGCGGGCGGCGGGTTGAGCAGCGTAAGCGACGCGGCCAAGAAGAGTCCGAGCATCGTTCGTGGCCACTTCTGTCAGCGGCCGCCGGATGCTTGCCTTCCCCGGGCTTGCCCGAGCTAGCGGTGCAGCTCGATCGTCTCGAAGGATTCGACGCTGGTATGGCGCGTCGACGGGACCGTGCCGTCCTGCGGACGCGCGAGCTGTACGGTGGTGATCCCGGCCTCGAGGGCGGCATCGAGTTCGAGAGCGTTGTCGGAGAAGAAGATCGTCTCGTTCGGCGCGCGGTCGATCTGCGCGAGGATGCGCTCGTACGAGCCGCTCTCTCGCTTGTTCCCGATCGTCGTATCGAAGAACCCGGTGAAGAGCGGCAGCAGATCGCCGGCAACGCTGTGCCCGAAAAGCAGTTTTTGGGCCGCGACCGAACCGGAGGAGTAGATATACAGGGCTACGCCCGCATCGCGGAAGCGGCGCAACGCGCGCACGCCGTCGTCGTAGAGGTGGCCGCGGATTCCGCTCGAGGTAAACCCGTCCGCCCAGATCAACCCCTGCAGGTCCTTGAGCGGCGTGACCTTTTCGTCGCGATCGCTCCAATCGTGCAGCGCGCGCAGCGTCGCGGCGTCATCGCCGGGCGCCACCCCGGCTTCGCGAGCTGCGGCGTTCAGGATCGCGCGCACCGCCGGCTCGCTGCCGCGCTCCGCCACGAACGCATCGAACCGTTCGCTCGCGTACGGGAAGAGCACGTCGCGCACGAAGGCAATCGACCCGAGCGTCCCTTCGATGTCGAGCAGAGCGGCCTGCGCGTGAAACAGCACGGCCTAGTCGAGCTTTGGGAAGTTCGACGCGATCGGATCGCCGGTAAACGCCGCGATCCAGCCGTCCGGATTGTTGAACAGGCGTATCGCGGTGAACTCGGGATCGGCGCCCATGTCGAACCAATGCTTGGTACCGGCAGGCACACTGATCAAGTCGCCCTTCGTACACACCACGCGGTACACGCGCCCGTTCAGGTGGAGGTAGAACGCTCCGCGGCCTTCGACGAAAAAGCGCACTTCGTCCTCGCCGTGCCGGTGCTCGTCGAGGAACTTCTTGCGGATCGGCTCGGTGTCCGGCGCCCCGCGCTCGATGCGTACGACGTCCATCGATTGGTATCCGCACTCCGCGATCAGCCGGTCGATCGGCTGCCGGTAGGCCGCGATCACGTCGTCCTGGCTCGCGCCCGGGGCGAGCGGTGCATCGGTGGCCCAGCGTTCGAAGCGAACACCGATCCCGTGCAGCTCCTGCGCGATGCGGGCACCGTCGCTGGTCTCCAGCAGCAGCGTTCCGGCGTCGGCTTCATCGTAGACGTGGAGCGTCGTCGTTGCGGTAAGCGTCATGTCAGCGGATCCTCCGTTCCTCCAGCGCGCACTGGAGGAGAAACTCTACGCCTTCGAGGTGGCGGCGTGCGTCGTCCATTGTCGCACCCCATACGTAAACGCCGTGTCCGGCCAAAAGGTATGCGGGAATGGGCCGATCGCCGAGCTGCGCTTCGATGCGCCGGGCGAGCGATGCGGTATCCTGGTCGTTCGCGAAGATGGGCACGCGCAGCGTCGATTCGTGCGTGGTGAATCCGAGCGCTTTGTGCATCTCGAACCCGTCGAGTTGCAGCACGCCGGCCTCGGCTTCGGCGCGCGAAAGCACGGTGGCGGCCACGGAGTGAACGTGGACGATCGCGCCGATCGAGGCGTCGGCGCGGTAGCGCTCGACGTGAAGCGGCGTCTCGGCGGAGACGCCCGCCGGGAGCGGGGCGTCGAGCGTGACGGCGATGACGCCGCCCGGGCCGATGGTGCCTTTGTCGATTCCGGAGCGCGTGATGGCGATCGTCCCCGCGTCCACCCGGCGCGAGAAATTGCCGCTGGTCGCCGGTACCCATCCGCGCGAGGCGGCGAAGCGCCCGATCGCTGCGAGGTCTCCGATAACTTCGGTCGGTATTTTCAGGTCAAGCACGTTCACCATTCTAGCATGACCGTGCTTTAACACTGACGGCGCCGCCGGGCAACATCCGGATGGGCGGCTGGCGAGTTACCTGCGCAGCAAACCAAACCGCCATCCTTTTGGAGTATCCACCCTATGATCTCCGGACGTTTTCCGCGTTTTCTCGTCCTCGTCGCGGGACTGCTCGCCACCCTGCCGCTTGCGGCGGCACGGGCCGACGCACCGCGCGCCCGTTTCAGCAACGTCGAATCGTACGTCGGCGCGCCGAAGCTCCCGCTGACGCTCTCCATGGTCGTCGCCGGCGGCGGCCCCTCGGATTTCCAAACCACCAAGCTTCTCGGCGTGCTCGCCGGTCCGTCGACCGCGGCGGAAGTCAAGAAACTCACCGGCGAATACGGGGAGAAAGACGTCAAATCGTTCCTCGACGTCTTCGACTACGTCGTGAGCGACGCGCTACGCCTCGTCAACGAGAATCACGTCGCGCTGCCGAGCGCGCCCGAACCGTCGCCGTCCGACGGTAAGGCGCTCGCCGAGGCGTTGTACCGAGCCGGAGTCTCGCCGCAAGGATTCGACGTCGAGTACATGCTCGACAACCTGGTCTCGCATCCGATTCACGTGCAAGTCATGCTCGACATCGACAGGAAGTTCGGGCGCTACGCGGACGCCAACTACCACACCGTGCTTCAGACGGCGATGACCGATCTGAAGGCCGCTTACAACTTCTAACGGTCACGAATGCAGCGCTCCGTCGTTCGCCAAATCCTGCGCGGTTACGCGGTTGCGCTGCTGTTTCTCGCGCTCATCGCAAGCGTGGCGCTCTTCGAGATGGAGCGTATGCACGAGCGGAACGCCGCGATCTCCCAAAGCGTTCCGCTCGCGCAGTCGGCGCAAGACATCCTGCAACTGATAGCGGAGGAAGAAGCCGGGTTGCGGGGCTATCTCGCGACCGGAAATCCGGACTTCATGTCCAGCTCCGACGGCGCGGCGCTCGCCATCGTCAAAGACTTCGATTTCATCAAAGCGCGCGACGCCGGGCGGCCCGCCTTGCAGGCCTTGATGAACGAGTTTGCCGGCCAAGTTCGCGACGCGCAGCAGACGATGGACGCGGCGAGCGACCAGATGGACCGGCGCGACCGCGCCGGCGCGATCCGCACGCTCGATCGCGAGCGCCGGTACTATGCGGCCGTGCATGACACGGCCGCCAAGATCCAACAAGAATCCGTCGCCTTCGTCGCGACCGCCGGCGCCGATTTCGAACGCGCGCGCACGATCGCGATCGTGACGGTCGTCGCCTTCTCGCTGGTCGCCGTCGTTGCGTGCGGCCTGCTCGCGCTGCAAATCGGCCGTTCGATTGCGACGCGGCTGGCAGCCGTCAACGGTGCGATCGACGGGATCGTCCGGCGGGATTTCCGGCAGATGATCGATGCCTTTGCGGCGTTCTCCCGCGGAGACTTTCTCCACGCCTTCGAGCCGCATGCCGCCGCCATCGAGGTGCGCGGTTCGGACGAGCTCGCTTCGCTGGCCGCTCGCTACAACGATCTATGCAGCGGGCTGCACGCCGTCGCCGCCTCGTTCGAGGCGATGGGCGGCTCCCTGCTGCGCGCCGTCTCGAACATCGAACGTTCGGCCGACGACTTGGCGGTTGCCGCCGCGGGAGGCCAGCGCAACGCGGGCGCCGTGCTCGTGCAGATCGGCGCGGTGAGCGCCGCGTCGGAGCAAGTTGCCGTCGAAGCGCGCGCGCAGAAGTCCGTCGCCGGCGCGATCAAGGACCGCGTCGGCACGCTCGCCGGGAGCGCGAGCGAGATCGCGGGAGAATCGGCCGCGCAGTCGCGGGCGCTGGCGTCGATTCTCGCGCAGGCGCAATCGCTGGCCGTCGCCTTCGATGCGCTCGTCGCTTCGGGCGAGCGCCTTGCCCAGACTTCCGCGGAGTCGAACCAAACGGTCGAGCGCGGGCGCACGTATGCAGACCGTACGCGCGCGACGGCGGAGTCGCTGCGCAAGGCTGCCGACGAGAGCCGCTCCGTGCTCGACGAACTCGAGCGGCGCACGACGGCGATCGGCGAAATCGTTTCGACGATCGACTCGATCTCGGACCAAACGAATCTGCTGGCGCTCAATGCGGCCATCGAGGCGGCGCGAGCCGGGGAGCACGGGCGCGGCTTCGCCGTCGTTGCCGCCGAGATTCGCAAGCTGGCCGAACAGGCGGCGGTCTCGACGCGCGAGATCGCCGCGATCTTACCCGCGATCCGCCAGGGAGCGCAGCGTGCGGTCGGCACCGCGGCGCTGGCCTCGGAGGCTTCCGTCTCGGTGCTCGACCTGGCCGAAGAGACGACGCAGGCGCTGCACGCGATCGAGCGCGCAACGTCGGTCGCTTCGACGACCGCCGACGACGTGGCCGCGCGCGCCGTGGAGATGCAAGCGATCGGCCGTGCGATCGCCGGCCGGGCGGGCGATGCGACGCGCATCGCCGACGCCAACGCGGCCGCCGTCGACCGCATCACCGCGATCGCGGGTGAAGCGGCGAACGAAGCGCTGCGCCTCGCCGAATCGGCCGACAACCATGCCGCCGCGTCCGACGAACTCTCGCGGTCGATGCACGTACTCGATGGCGTCGCGGGGGCGATGCAGGCAAACGCCGCCGGCGTCGATGAGGCATCGCAGAAGCTGCGCGCGACGCTCGCTACCTTAGCGATCGAGGCGCCCGAGGAGAAGCGCGCTCTTTCGTCTTAGAGCGGGAGGATGTTTGCCATCGCGCTTGCCGCGCTGCTCGCCACGCCGGCCACCGTCGCTCTCCATCCGGGAGCGTCGCAGACCGTCGCGGTCGACGGTGCGAACGGCGAGCTGACCGTCTCCGCGCAGAACGCGCTGGTCGACGCGAGCGCGAACGGGACGAGCGTGACGATTACGGCGACGGGGGCGACCGGTCGCGACGTCGTGCACGTAACCGACGCAGCGGGAGCCGTACTCGACGTGCCGGTATGGGTTGCGCTCGACGCCGCCGTCGTGCCGGCGGCGCTCATCGTGCGCGTGACCGGCCAGCCGCTCGATCCACAATGGCTTGCGGCGCAGGTGAGCGCTGCTGCAACCGAAGCGCTGACCGTCCAGCCGGGAGCGGGCGATGCCTCGGCGTCGCCGCCGCCGATGCCGTTACCGCGTCCCGGCGCGAGCGCCGTCGCGGCCGTGCCGGTACACGTTGCGGGCAACGGTACGTACTTCGACGTCGACGCCAGCGTGAACGTCACGATCGAGAACGTTGCGGCGGAGCCGTTCGCGCCGCCGCTGCTGATGTACGACGACGACCCGGAGCGGGTTGAAGCGGACGGGGTCCTCTACCGCGGCACCCTCGACGATCAGACGCCGCGGCGCCTCTACTACTATCACGACGGGGGCAGCACGCCGCACCGGCTCGCCGTCGTTCTTTCGGCGGACGGCGCGCCTGCCGACGTTCAGATCATCGACGCGAGCGCCGGGCCGAGCCTCGACGTGCTGAGCGTCGGCCACGCGGTGACTCGCAACTTCCTCGCGATGGATGCGGCGAACGAGGGGCGGGTGCTGACCGTAGCGCCGGGGACGCCGCTCGTGCTGCACGACGTGCTGCTGGGTCCGCGCGTAGGCGCCGCCGGGAACGTCGACCTGCAGATCCTGAACGGCGGACCCGTGCACGTGACCGTCCTCTCCGTGCCGCCGGGCGGCGATCCGCTGGCCGAACTCGCCCTGCCGCCGCTTCCCGGCGACGGCCACCATCGCTCCGGTCTCTTCGACCTCACCAACTATGGGACGCGGTCGCTGGCGTACGCGGTCGGGGATCCGGACCTGCGGGTCGTCTACGGCGATCGCGACCTCACCCCGCCGAACGCCGTCCCCGGAGGGCCTGGGCACGACTACGGCGACTACGGGGTCACGCAGACGTTTCTCTTCTCGCTTCGCAATCCGACGGCGGAGCCGGCGATCGTGTACCTCTACGAGCGGCCGATCGGCGGGGTCGTGCGGTCGACGTTTCTGGTCGACGGGCGTCTCGCGCAGGTCGGTTGCGTGCGCGATCCGGCACAGCGGTACCAGATCGGCGCCTACTCGCTTGCGCCGGGGGTCGCGTATCTGATGCGCGTCGATACCATGACCGACGGCAGCTCTTCGTACCCGATCGAAATCGGCGTCACGACGACGCCGCCCGAGCCGCAAGCGCCACCAATCTCCGCCGCCGACGGTTGTTTTCCAAAGACTGGTACTAGGAGTACCAGGAATTTTTAGAAAACTTTGAGGCTGAGCCGGGTTCGTGGCACTCCCGAACCGGACGCCGTTGCGCTAGGCTAAGGTGATCGTGGAACGTACAACTGAACCGAAAATCGTGTTGCTCGTCCGGCTGCTCAATGCCATCGACGAGGCACGCCATTCATTCGAGAGCCTGAAAGACCGTATCTCCGAAGAAGGCAAGCGCCCGAGCACGCGCAGCCTGCGCCGCTACCTGGCGGTGCTGGCGGACGCCGGATTTCCGTGGTACTTCGATCGGACGACCAACACATACCGGTTTGCCGACGGATACAGCCTCAAGCGTCTCGATCTCTCGAGCGCGGAGCTGTTCGGGCTGGTCGCGCTGCGTTCGTTCAGCGCATCGATCGGTGGAGCCATCGGCCAATCGATCGACGAGATCACCGAGAAGGTGTTGGGGAGCTCGAGCGGCGGCGCGCGGGCCCGCGCGACCGCGCACTCACCGGTCGCCTTCCGCCTCGCCGAGATTCGCCTCGACGAAAGCGGCGAGCAGGCGTTCGGCACGCTCTCGGCCGCCGAGCGCAGCTCGCGCACGGTGCAGTTCATCTATCAGGATAAAGAAGGCAACCGCACGGCTCGTGAGGCCGATCCGTACGGGTTCATCGTGAGCTCCGGACGCATCTACTGCGTTGCGTTCGATCGCGGCCGTAACGACAAGAGGGTCTTTGCGGTGGACAACATCACCGAGGCCAAGCTCACCGCAAACTCGTTCGTGCGTCCCGCCGATTTCGACGTCGAAGAGTACGCTGCCGCGTCGATCAGCGGCGTGATGCACGCCAGCGACACCGCGCGCGTTCGCGTTCGCTTCGATTCGCGCGTCGCCAAGGCCGCGATCGCCGCTCGCGTGGTCGCGGAGCGCGCGATCGAGCATGCGGCCGACGGGTCGGTCGAGATCGAGTATCGGGTCGCCGACGCCGACGAACTGGTGCGCTGGATTCTCGGCTGGGGAGCCGAGGCCGAGATCGTGGCGCCTGCCGACGTGCGCGAGCGTATCGCCGCGCTCGCCGGACACGTCGCTTCGATGTACGTTCGTCCGCTCGTTCAAGCCTAGGGCGGCGAAAGCAAAACCCGCCGGATCGCTCCGGCGGGTCTGACGTATTCGCTCACCTGAACCTCGCCTATCGGGCTCCCGGGTGGGAGAGCCCCACTGACGTCGACTCGGCGGTTCGTTCGATGCCGCGGATAGCTGCCAGCGCAACGATCACGAGCTGCTTCGATCGCGACGATACGTGCGTCACACTCCGATGAATTCGAAGTTCTGTGATGGTAGCAAACGAAAAAACGCGTATCAAGCGCGTTTTTTCATCATGCACACGCTATCCACAAGATTTTTCGGTTATCCACCACTACGCCGGCCTGGCGGTGGGCACGAACTCCATGTACGCAGCCGTCCTCGCCGCCGTTTCCGTGTCGTAGTAGCGGGCGACCACGTGCAGCGCGGCGGAGATCCCCGACGTGAGGCCGCCGGCGGTGATGATGCTGCCGTTATCGACGAAGCGCTCGCCTCGGACGAGGTTGACTTTCGGGAATTGCTTTGCAAAGTCGTCGTAGAACTCGTGATGCGTCGTCGCGGATTTGCCGTCGAGGATCCCGGCTTTGGCGAGTTTGAACGCTCCCGTGCAGACGGACATCGTGATATCGACGCGCCCTTGCGCCCGCTGGAGCAGTTCCATGACCTTCGGCGAGCCGTTCGATTGCGCTCCGACGACGATCACGTGCGGCCACGCATCGAGCCCGTCGAACGAATAGGTCGGCTCGACCCGCAGGCCGCCGGTCATCTCCACGATCGAGGTCGTTTCGGAGATCGCCATCAACTCGAACGGCATCTCATCGCCGATCATCACGTCTTGGAACGTCTCCCAGGGGCCGGCCAGGTCGATCACGTCGGCGCTGCTCGAGACCAGGAAGGCAACGCGGATTTTACCGCCTTTCGGGCGGGCAATCGGGCGTATGGAGATGGCCGGAGCTGCGCCCGCCAGGGCGACGGCGAGCGTTCCGCAGAGGATGTCTCGTCTTTTCATGGACCGATTCTCTCCGACTGCGCCGCCGCTGCCTTGTACGAAGTCGCACCGCCGGTGTTAGGATCGTTCAAGACATGCACGACCTCGCGCGGCGACCATGGATGGTGTGATCGATACACTTGCAGCCGGCCAGTGGTACGGCCGAATCGAACGAACTCAGAGCATCGGCGGGGTCCGTTTGAGCATCGTCCGGCACGACCGCGCGAATGCCATCGGGCTTCACGAACACGAGCTTTCGTATTTCCTGATGCCGTTTGCGGGCGGGTATCGTGAAACGCACGACGGCGTGACGATCGAATACGAGCCGTTTAGCATCGGCTTCCATCCGGCCAAGTTCATGCACAGCGATGAGATTCTCGGGCCGGAGAGATTCTTCTCGATCGAATTGGAGTCGTCGTGGCAGGCGCGCATCGGCAAGCACTTCGATGTCTCCGCATGGCGCTTCGAGCTGCAGCATGGGGAGGCGGTGTGGCTCGCGGTCTCGCTCCTGCAGCGGTTTCTTGCCGAAGGCCTCGACGTCGGGTTCGAAATCGATGCCGTCGTATCCGAGATGCTGGGCATCGCATTGCGCCTGGTCGATCGCGATCGGTCGCAACGGGCCTGGGTCGGCGAAGTGAAGGCCTTGCTGCGCGAACGATACATGGATCGAATCTCACTCGAGGACCTTGGGAAACGCGTTGGTATTCATCCGGCCTCGTTGGCCCGCGGGTTCCGTATCGACGAAGGCGTCACGGCCGGCGAGTATTTGAACCGCGTGCGGATACAGCAAGCGTGCCGCCAAATGTCGCACGCCGGCGCGACACTCGCGGAGATAGCGGTCGCGTGCGGCTTCGCCGATCAAAGTCACCTCACGCGCGTGTTCAAGTCGGTCACCGGGTCGCCGCCGGGAGCGTTTCGAGATCTGATCGCCGACGCCTGACGGAGCCGCAGTCAGGCTGTGACGGCCTCCCGAGCGGCTTCCTGCATTCGGGAAGCATACGCCATCGCAACCGCACGCAATAACGTCACGGCTCGCGGCTCCGCCGCCGGCGTAACGCCTATCCGGTTGCAATGCATATGGAACAACGAAGCCAGCCGTGAGGATCGCTCGTTCCCTTCCAAAGCTTCGTGCAGTCCGGTTCTGCGTTCCATCGTCCCGAATGAGGCGACGACTCGCTTCAGTGCCGACCGATCGCTTTCGTTCATCTTGCGGCGAGCTACGTCTGCAAAAGTCTCGATTGCGAGAGCCCTGAGCGCGGAGTCTCCAATCAGGTACGAGAAAAACGACTGCGCTGCGACGGCGATGCGCGTATCCGTCGAATGGTCGCTTCGGGCGATCCACTCGAGGCACGCGTCGCTATCGGTTGTGAAGAACTCTTCGACCGGCTGCATGCTCGCGGGCCCCCCGTACCGCTCGTATTCCGGGTCGTAGGTTTCGAGCGCGTAGCGCGATAGGTGCCCATCCGTCAACTCCCGCTCGACGACGGAGAGAAATCTTTCGCGCATCAACGCGGACCGGTCTTCGGGAGCGTGAAAGCGAACGCGCAGATGGCTATCAGGATCGGCATAACGAACGAAGAACCAACGGTCGACGTCGCACGAGGCTCGAAGCTCCGTTACGAGCGGTGCTACGATCCGCAGGAGCGCGTCTTCGATCGCTTGACTTCCCACGTACAACTTTCCGTACAGCCAGCCTGAACCAGGCCCGTGGACGCCGCGTGCCGGGATGGTGACCGGTTTGCGCCTCGTCGGCTGTACTAGGCTCTGCGGACGCTCGATCGGCCGCCGTTTCAAGGACGCGACAAGCTCCACGGTATAGGCCCCGTCTTCGCCGTGGAGCCATGCGTCGGCTGGAGCAGGAAGGGCTTCGCGCAACTCTACATGGCGTGTGCCTGCGGGTATCTGGTCATGCAAGAGCGCCGAAATGATCGGCGAGTCGAGATCGAGCAGCAAGAGGTTGTCGCCGTCTCGTAGGTGCAGGTATCGCGGGAGATCCCACATGCGCCTCAATCGCGAAAGTTCGTCCGCGGCGCTGCTTTCGGAAGCCGCGAATGGGGCTGCGTTGAATCGCCACTGCCGCGGAGAAAGGATGAAGCGATCGTATCGGACTCGCGGCAGCGCCGGAAGCGTAAACGATTGACCCCACGGGAAACCTTGCATCAACCGCTCGCCGTCGCGGGTGATGAGTGACAGTAAGCGACAAATGTTCGGCGTCAAACGCGACGTATTGAGAACGTGACTCTCGAGGGCCCTTACGCGGCATTCACGAGACTTGGACCAAATGAAAAAACGCTCGCCGTCGATCCCTACCCACAGATCCTCAGGGCTCACGCATTCGCCGGCCTTGCCCTCGTCGCTGACTCCAATATGAATCTCGGCGTCGTGAATCGGTGGCCGGATGAACACGTTATAGTTTCGACCGTTCGGCGGCGCGTACACGAGTTCTGCGTCAAGATCGTTCGTATTCCGCCGGGCCGAAAGCAGTCTGGCCCGCTCGAGAGCTTCGTCCCCGAGCAGATTCATGAACCTCCCGAGGCTGCGGCCGGCCGCCATCGTGCCCGCGAGCGGGCTAGGAGCAAGAACGTAGGCTCCTCGGTTTAGCTGATCGAGAGAGCTGGCCGAAAGCTGGAACGCAATCTCGATCGAATCCGGAGCTTCGTCGCTTCGCACCGGCGGCGCGATGATTGCGAGTTCCTCGTCCGTGAGAACGATCTCTTCGACACCCGTACGAAGTGCCTCGCCGGCGAGGCGCGCAAGTAGATCGGCGCGCTCCGGTGGTTCTTCGGAGGCGCGCTCCAGATCTTCGGGAACGCCGAGACCGAGGTTGGCGTCTGCGAGTTCGAGGAGCGGAACCATCCGTTCGCGGCCGCCGTACCTGCTGATGAAGCGGTCGCGGAACTTCTTGAGCGCGAGCGTCGGCGCCATTCTTACAAAGAGCTCACCGAAGTATGCCGCATCCTCGAGAACCGTACTGCCAAGCGTCCCCGAAAAGGGAGCGTGGAGATCTATCTGGGTCGCGGGGCCTTCGCCTGCGCCCGTAAGAGCGGCGCACGAGTCGAATACGTTGGCATAGGCCGCTGTCGGCCTTTCTCGCAGAGGCAACCGGTCGAGAGCCTCTGCGGCTTCGAGCGCGTGTTGTACGCGGCGAGCGGTCTCAGCGTCGATCTGCGCAGCGAGGCGGCGAACACGTTCGATCGGGTCACCGATCGGTGACACGCGGAACTCCGAAAGGATTACGCCTGCTCCGATCAATGCGTCGACTATCCGTCCGGAATCTTCCAGCGTAGCCTCGAAGCGCTCGGCGAGTTTCTCGGCGATCTCGTCATGAGCTTGGGGAGTACGACAAAGCTCCCGGACGAATCTAACGGCGGCGGTGTTTCGCATCGAGACCGGACGCTGTTCGGTTTTGGATCCGGTCATATTCGCGAGGCGAATGTCGGTTACGTAGAGGCGAGACCCTCGAACGAGAACGGCATCGTTCGATCGGTAGCGCACCTGACCTCGCTGCGCTCCCGATGCAATGCTGGAAACAAGGTCCGTTATGAGCTTCATATCGGGCCGCGTCTTCGTCGTTCTCGCCCGCTCGACGAGCTGTAGCGTCGTCTCTTGGCCGGCTTGAACGAGGCCGATCCCCGCGCAAAGACCGAACGGTGTCGTTCGCGTCGACATCCGCGCCGCATAGGCGAGCGCCTTCAACGGCGCGTTCTTGCTGCGAGTGACACCGTCGCGAACCCACGCCTCGACGACCTCCGCCAGCGTGGGGCTCGCAACCATGATCGCTTGCCGCATGAGGTCATCGCGTGCAAGCGTCTCTCGCAGGGCTTGTAAGGGGTCGGCCGAGTTGAAGATATGGAGGATCGTAGTAACCGGCATCAGCGGAGTGCGGCCGGCTACGAGTGGAACCTCCAAGGCATCGTAGCAGCCGCGGCGACCGGCGCGGGTCATGCCGGCGAAGCCCCGGCGCCAACCGTCATCAGGTCATTGCGCATGCGAAGCGATGCCCGACCGGATTCGAGAGCGATCGCTCCGTCGAGCGTTCGAATGGATCCCAGTCGGTGCGTGATGATGACGATCGTTCGATCGGTGAAGTGCGTGCGAAGATCGCTGAGAATGCTTTGTTCCATCTCTATGTCAACTCCGGTGAGTGCTTCGTCGAGAATCAATATCTGGGGATTTTGAAGTATCGCACGCGCTAGGCATATTCGTTGCCGCTCGCCGCCGGAAAGGCGAAACCCTCGCTGGCCGAGGAGCGTATCGAGGCCGTTCGGGAGCGCTGATACGACCGAATCGAGGCGGGCAATTCGGATCGCGCGAGCGAGATCTGACGATGTCGCTGCCGGGTTCATCAGGGTGAGATTCTCACGGAGCGAGAGGTCGAATACGAGCGGCTCCTGGGCTACCAGTGCGATGCCGGCGCGTAAGGAGTCGAGGGAGAACTGCCGGAGATCGACTCCGTCGATGCTGATGGTTCCTTCACACGGTTCGTAGAGGCGCGTGAGCAAGGACACAAGTGAAGACTTTCCGGTCCCGCTCGGCCCGATCAGCGCGAGATGGCTGCCTTTCGGGATCCGAACGTCGACGTGGTGCAGGACCGTACGCTCCCCTCGAACAGCCTTAATCCCGTTTAGCGCAATCTCCCCGTGGCTAAACTGCACGTCTCCCGATGATTCCTCGGGGAGATCGGCGACCTCGAGAAGGCGAGCGATGATTACTTGCATCGTGTACACGGTAAGTTGAAGCTGCGCAAGGCTAGTCATCGGTGCCGATAAGCGTGACTGGTAGATAAGGATCGTGACGATAGTGCCGGCACTCAACTCGCCGCGTATTGCCAAATAAATCCCCAGCAAGAGCACGGCGCTCGGCCCCACGGCGCCCGCCAGCGACGATAAGAACCCTGCTACACCCGCGTTCACGTTCTGCCTTACGCGCAGGCCGAAGAGCCGTCGTGTGAGGTCCTCGAAATAAGCCATCTTCCCGCGCTCAGCTGCGCCGTTCCGATATGTCGCCAGAGCTGCAAGCGAGTTGGATTCGCCGAGCGCTCCGTAGAACTCGTCGCCGGTCTGTGCCAGGCGCCTCTGCAGTGCGATGACGCGTGGGCGAACGATACGCAAGGGCAGGAAGACGGCGAGCGAGCAAACGAGCGCGACCGCAGCCAGCCGATAGTCCTCGTGCACCATCGCGATGATCGTCGCTGCAAGCCCTAACGTGCTGGATAGTGTCGGGAATAGCGAGTTTTCCATCTGCGTGCAGAGCGCGCGGACGTCTCCGAGCAGACGATTGGCGACCTGGCCGAACGTCATCTCCGCGAGTGCGTCGAATCGCGCGCGTCCGAGCTTTGCAATCATGTACAATTGGAGATTTCTTGCGATCGTCTCTCGAAAGATGCCGGAAGCATATGCGCTCGCGAGCCCGATGGCGCCACTGCCGAGTGAAACGGAGACGTACAGCAACAGTTGATGGATCGTCTTTGAGGGCTCGTGTTGCTGTAAGGCATCGATCATGGCTCCGATGAAAATGGGAGGCAGCACGCCGATGGCCGAGCCGACGACGATCGATAACGAGATCGCAACGATCGTCCAAGCCGGTGGATTGCCGATCCGATAAAAGCGGAACGCGTGTCTGGTTACGACGGCGGCGTTGACCTCACCGTCGCGAGGGCGGCTTTCGCTCGATTGGGTCATCGTGGCCGATCGCAACCGGGGCGAGTCAGTGGGATGAGGCCGAAACATCGCATCCACGAAGGATCCGCATCGCCGCAAAGCGTCAACAGAGCCAGCCCGATGCCGGCAGTCCCTTGGAGCAGCCCGCATGCGTCGACTGCACCGGCGCCGTCGTGAACGCGATAGCCGAATCGTGAGCCTTCCTGATACCCGTCGAGTACCAGGTCCGTCAACGCGTCGGCTGCTTCGTAGAATCTCGCGTGTCCCGTGGCTCCGGCGAGCGACGCCAGAATGAGGGCGTTGCCCGCGTGCCCGTGGCAAAGCGCATCGTCGTTGATGCTCCAATGTTCCATGGGCGTGCGCAGGAGGTCGTCCAGCGCGCCGGAGGCCGCCTCCTGGATGCTGCGGTCGCCCAAGCGTCGTGAAGCGAGAACCAAGGCCGACGCGCAACCAGGTGTGCCGTAGCACCACGCGCTGCGGCTCGGGCGGCGCCCGCTCTCTCCGATGCTCATCGGCCACGAACCGTGGGAGCGATAACCCTGGAGCGTCTGCGCTGCCGTAGCGAGCGTGCGTTCGTACTTCGTCTCGGGCGGGGCGGCGATCGCCAGCGCCGCGATCATCCCCGCGAGCCCATGGGCCAGCCCGAGGTCATGCACTGGTCCGTCATTCCGCTTGATTGGATGCAGGCAGCACCACCGTTCGGCGTCTTCAAGCAACCATACGAGATAGTCGCACGCCCGCCGCGCATCTTCGCTCGAGCCGGCGACGGCAAACGCGATGGCTTCGCCCGCGCGGCCGCAAATGATGTCGTATTCACTGTAACTCCTTGCGGGAGTGACATCGATGGTGGCCGCTTCGTTCATTGCGCGCAGTGCCGCGATCGATCGATCCCGCAACCCGGCGTACCGGGGCTCGACGCGCAACGCGTAGGTGCATGCGGCGATGAGGCCGGCGACACCGATAAAGAGGCCGTTACCGTGATTGGCGCGTTCCATCGCGGCGGCGCGCATGTAGGCGTGCAATGCGTCGCGGTAGCGCCGCTCGTCTCGGGCTTGAATCACGGCGGCGAAGAAGAGCGCGAGCCCGGCGTATCCGGCCAGCCCACGGTAGGTCGTCCTTCCGTAGCCCCCGTCGAGCGCATCTTGAACCGCGTCAACGTCGATGAGCCGCTCCGCCAAATCGAGCGCGACCTGTCGAGCGATGAGGCTCCGCGCGCCCCCGGGGCGCGCGGAGCTGATCACCATTGGCGTGCTTCCTTGGTGCGAGCGCGTTACTGCGCGCAGGGGGAGTCGCACGTTTGCGACGGGCCGCAGCTGAAGCTCTCGTTCGTGCCGGTACCGCAGGCACTTCCGCACGTATCCGTCGGGGGATTCGTGAGGCCGCAGGCGTAGCCGGTATCGCACTTAACGGTCTTGACGATCGGGCTCGTTGACACGTGAGCGACCAACTCGCCGATCCAAAGATCGAGTTCTTCGAACATCGGTTTTGATTTCTCCTTAGGAACAGAGAGACGCGCAACCGGCTCCGGAAGACTCGGCCACCCGCCTAGAATGACACCCGCCTAGCTAGCGTGCGCGATGCTCCTGTATTGTAGGCGCGGTGGCGTCCTCGAAACGTCCCCGCAGGAGTCCTCTTCAGTTGAAGCGCACGCGTTCTCTAGAGGGAAGGTTGGGCCACCGGCGCTCGTCGACCGCGGCGCGGATCTCCAGGTTGAGGGGAATATTGAGGAAGCAACTCCGGCCCTCGTCGCGAGTAAGCTTGCTTGCCATTATGGCTGCTAGCCCGCGGGAGCGGCAGGCGAATTCGAATGCCGACTCCGAGTCGCCGCAGGCCTCAAAGATACGGGAGGCAATCCAGTAATACTTTTGCGGCCACCAAGCGGCTTCGAGCACGTCCGATTGCTCCTCGCTGAGCACTTGCGCGATCATGTCCCGTGCGCGCGGGGCGTTGCCTTCATATAAGAGGCTGAGCGCAAGTTCCGCCGCTATTTCGAAACGGTCTGCGCGTCGTTCCAGCCGGCCAACCATGCTAAGAGCTCGTTCGAGATTTGCCACGGCGGCTTCGTGAGCGCCGATCTGCCGTTGAGCGATGCCGAGGTGCATCAAGGCGCTTGATTCGAACGTCGGCTGCCCCGTCTCACGGAACGTTTGTACCGCCTCCTCCGCGAGCGCCACCGCCTCGTGGCACCTATCGAGATTCCGAATGATCCCGGATATGTTCATCCTGCAAATTGCTTCCCCGACCGCGTGCGAGAGCCCCGGAAGAATGCCGAGCGCGTCGCGCATGTTGCTCTCCGCTTTCGGAAAATCTCCGACGCGCCAGCGAAGCAATCCAAGGTTCACGAGCGATGCTGCCGTGGTAAACATGGTGCAGGTGCGGGCAGCGATATCATGGGCCATCATGAGCGTTGCTTCGGCTTCATCGAACTCATCCAAGCGCGTAAGCGCGATGCCCAGCGCATTGAGCATCCGGCTTTCGCTGATCCTGTCCTTGGCTTTGCGGCTTAGATCGACTCCCTGGAGCATCAGGTCGCGATAGAGGCGAAAATCCTGCCGCATGAACGCCGCGTGGCCGAGCGCAAACACCGTCGTGAGCAGATCGGAACTACGCTCGCCGTCGCTCCAACGTGAGAATGCCTGCAACCGTGCCTCAATCGAATCACGATCGCCCTTCTCGGCGGCCGCTTGCGTCAGGAGCGCAAGGACGATTCCCGCCTCTGCGGGATCGCCCCGATCTTCGTGAATGCGAAGCGCCTCCTCTGCCAGTGCTACGCTGGAATCGTGGTGTCCAAATGCCAATTCCCGCGCCGCTTTCAAACGCAGGGTCCTCGCACGCCGATAGTTGCGGTCGCCAAACTCCGATAACGAATCGAGCTCGCGTAAGCATCGCTCCTCGGCATCCGTATCGCCGACCGCTCGAAGCATCTCGCAGCGCCTTGCGAGCGCTTCGAAAAGCACGGCGCGATCGGAATCAGGCGCCCTTCGACCGAGGTCTTCGAGGCGATCCAGGTCGAGTTGCTGCTGATCCCGCGCTCCTCTACGGGCGAATATTCTTTCGCGCAACAGCAGCGCTTCGATGCACTCCTGTAGTCCGTCGGCAAGCTCCAGCGAGCGGGCAAGAGAGAGCAGGGCATCATCGTCGGCTGCAAGAGATATGGCATGCTCGGCTGCCCCGCGGTAATGGCGCGCCGCCAGGAGTCGATCGCCGCTGATGTCGTAGTGCCGGGCGAGTTCGAGCGAAACGTCTCGCCGGCCATCGCGCAGGCGCTTCGATATGACCTTTGCCGCGCGTCGATGCCGAAGGACCCGGACGCTTTCCGTAGCGCTCTCATATGCATCGACTTGCAACAGGTGATGCGAGAATTCATGGGTGCTCTCATAGGAGTTCGGAGTTTCGCGGACGACGTCTCGATCGGTCAGTTCATCGAGCGCGGTAATCACCGACGACAGGGTCCAGCCGCTGAGCTCTTTCACGTCGTCGATGTCGAATGCCGTTCCCAATACCGAAGCGATTGAAGCGAGTTTCGACGCTTGCGTCGTGAGGCCGGCCGTTCGCTCTCGAATCGCGTCGGCGACCCCGCCGGCCTCGAGGACTTTGCCCTCTCGTACCGCGAGAATGATCTCGTGCAAGAAGAGGGCGTTGCCTTGACTGCGGAGATAGAGCGTCTCTGCCGGGGCGATCTCCGAGCGCGTGTTGCCCAACGCGAGGTGTGCGAGCTCGGCGACGTCGTCTTCGGTCAACGGTTCGAGTGCGACGTGCGTGAGGAGCCGCTCTCGCCTCAATGCTCGTAGCGTGCTTCGGAGGGCATCGTTCTCGGCGGCCTCTTCCTCTCGGCAGGTGATGACGTACATGACGCGCGCATCGCGGCCGGCGCGAACCAGGTATTGGAGAAGATCGAGCGATGCCCGGCCGGCCCAGTGAACGTCCTCGATGATCGCGACGGTCGATCGCGAAGACGCAAGCTTCTTGATGGCATAGGCCGTGGCTTCGAATAGTTCTCCACGCACTGCGATGTGATGGGCGGTCTTCCTATGACTGCTGGTTCGCTCGGCGGCAAGATCGGGGATGAGCGGAAGCAGAGGCTTGAGAAGCTCCTCGGGAATGCCTAGATGCTTGATGAGCGAACCGGTTCCGTTCAAGGCGGAGGTAACGCATTGATACGGCACGACTTCGGGGTGCGAGGCGGCGCCGGTTAAGACCCGACCGCCGCGGGCCCTGACGAGCGCCGCAAATTCATTGCAGAGGCGGGTTTTTCCGATTCCGGCTGCGCCGGATAACACCACCGCCCCGGCCGGATCGCTATTGAGCGCGTTCCATCGGCTGAGAAGTTCATCGAGATGCTGCCGCCGGCCGACAAACGGAAGCGACTCAGCCGGACGAGGCCGGGCGTCATTGCGGCGCGTTCCGATTGACGGGCCGGGTAAGCCGTCGGCCGCGATGGCGTCGCGAAGAGCTCGCGTGTCGGCCATTGGGGTGGCTTTGAGCTCGGCGCGAAGCTTTTGGGCGAAATGCTCGTATTCCGCCAATGCGCTCGCTCCGTCTCCCGCCTCGTGCCGGATCGCCATCAGTTGTCGAAGCGCGCTCTCCCGCCAAGGGTCGAGTTCCAAGATGCGCTTCGCCGATGCGATCGCTGCTGAGAGATCGCGGCGATGACGGTGGTGGTCGAGAAGAGAGAGAAGATCCTCGATGCACAGTTCTTTGAGTCGCTCGCGTTCTGCAAGTACCCATGAAAAAGAATAGGATTCGAGTAGATCGCCTCGATAGAGCGCTACCGCTGACTCGCGTGTCTCCCTGCGCGATCGCAAGCGTGCGAACTCCGCAACATCGAGCGACAAACTTGCATCCGGGTTCCACTGGAGCTGTTCGGTGCTGATCATGATCCATGGCGTTCGCTTGCCCGCGGGAGGCAGTGCCTTCGATAGGATGTGGAGGTTGCGGCGAAGGTTTGCTCGGGACGACTCGGTGTCTTCGTCGGGCCAAAACTCATGGGCGAGCTCTTCTCGGCCGAGCGCGCGCGTACGGTTGAGCAAGAGCTTTGCCAGCAACGGGAGCGCCATGCGCGGCGCATGCGGGCGAATCGCGGTCCCCGCATACCAGATTTCAAGCTGTCCGAAGAGCTTGATCTGCAGATGCGGCAGGCCAAGGCCAGAGAGTGTTTCAGGGGAGTGGTTCGGCATCGTGCTCATTGAATGTCACCCGGTCCTACCGGTCTCGTGGTTCCGCGTGAATGCTCGCGGTTCCGCGTGCCCCATCCTGAGCCGCGTGACGTGGCCGGAGCGAGCCTGGGCCGGAAGGCGCCGCGCGGCGCGGCCGGAAGAGTCGGCGGTATGCCAGCTGAACCATCCGGGCGCACCGTCGAAATCGACGGGCGCCGCCTCACGCTCGAATCCATCGAAGCCATCGCGGACGGTGCGCGCGTTACGCTCTCGGCGCCGGCGCGCGAGCGCGTCGTGCGCGCGAGAACCTTCGTCGACGAACGCTTTGCCGACGGGCAGGCGATCTACGGCGTGACGACCGGCTTCGGGCGGTTGGCGAACGTGCAGATCGCCCCGTCCGACGCCGCGCAGCTACAGCTCAATCTCGTGCGCAGTCACGCTTCGGGTACGGGACCGTTGCTTGGGGATCGGCTGGTGCGCGCGGCCGGCGCCTTGCGCGTCAACTCGCTCGCAGCCGGACATTCAGGCGTGAAGCTTGAGACCCTCGAGCTGCTCGTGGAACTTCTCAACCGCGGCGTGACGCCGGTCGTTCCGTGCCAGGGGTCGGTCGGCGCCAGCGGCGATCTCGCGCCGCTCGCGCACATGTCGCTCACGCTCATCGGCGAGGGCGAAGCGTGGTATCGGGGCGAGCGGCTGCCGAGCCTCGTTGCGCTCGAACGCGCGGGACTTTCGCCCGTAACGCTCGGCCCGAAGGAAGGGCTTGCGCTGATCAACGGCACGCAGGTTATGACCGGGATCGCGGCGCTCTCGGTACTGCGCGCGGAGCGGCTCGCCATGGCGGCCGACGTTATCTCCGCAATGTCGCTCGAAGCGTTTCTGGGAACGGATCGCGTCTTCGACAGGCGCATCAACGATCTGCGCCCGCATGCCGGGCAGACGCTCGTTGCAAATAACCTGCGGGCGTTGCTCGAACGTTCGGAGATCATCGAATCGCACCGCGAGTGCGGGCGCGTCCAAGATCCATATTCGTTCCGATGCATTCCCGTCGTCCACGGTGCGGTACGCGATTCGATAGCGCACGTTCGAAACGTCACGATCACGGAAGCGAATTCGGTGACCGATAACCCGCTCGTGTTCCCCGAGGACGGCGAGTTTCTTTCCGGCGGCAACTTCCACGGTGAGCCGATCGCGCTCGTCATGGATTTTCTGAAGATCGCCGCCAGCGAACTGGCCTCGATCTCGGAGCGTCGCTTGTATCTGCTGCTCAACGCCGAAGACCGCGATCTGCCGCTGTTCCTCACCGGACGATCGGGTTTGCAATCCGGGCTCATGATCGTCCAGTACGCGGCCGCTGCCGTCGTCAATGACAACAAGGGGCTGGCGTGGCCGTCGAGCGTCGATTCGATTCCGACCTCGGCCGGGCAAGAAGATCACGTCTCGATGGGCATGACCTCGGCCAACAATCTCGTGCGCGTGCTCGATAACGTCGAGGGCGCCCTCGCCTGCGAACTGCTCGGCGCCCTCGCCGCGACGGACTTCCGCCGCCCGCTGCGCAGCGGACGCGGGACGCAAGCCGCGTACGATCTCGCGCGCACGCGCATCGCGCCGTGGACGGAAGATCGCGTGCCGGCACCCGACATCGAAGCGGCACGCGACCTGATTCGCTCCGGCGAGCTGATGTACGCCGCGAGCCGCGCAGCCGGAATCCCGTAGCCGGATTTCGGACGCAGGAGTTGCAGGCGATCGACGACCGGCGGCGTTCGACGGCGTCGGCTAGCCGCCGCGGGGCGCGCGCGTGATATACTTCCCGAAAGGGGAAGCGCGCTCGTGAGTCTGGATGCCCGTATGGCCCATTTGGAGGGGGGGTTCGAGCAAATCAACCACCGTTTGGGGGGCATCGAGAAGCGCCTCGACGGTTTCGACGCGCGCTTTGCGCAGATCGACGCGCGTTTTACGCAGATCGACGCGCGTTTTTCGCAGACCACGAGCCAAACCGATTCACGTTTCGCCCAGGTCGGTGCGCGTTTCGATCAGCTCGACCGGAAGATCGACGCCCACTTCCTGTGGTTGATGGGCGTCATGATCGTCTCGATCATCCTTCCGGTCGTGAACCGCCTCTTCGGGCACTAGCTCGTATCAGATCTGATCGGCGAGGATCGCGAAGAGCTCGCGCCGCGCTTTATCGAGCGTGGCAATCGCCTTCTTGTAGGTCTCGACGTTCCCGGTGCGGGCGATCTGTTTCACGGCGTCTTTGATGCCGTGCACCTGCCGCATCGCCTCGCCGATAACGCTGTAGATGTTTTCGGAATCGAAGCCGGCCTCTTCGGGCTCGCGCTGAGCGAGGAGCTCGCGCCCCGTGTCGGTGATGGTGAACGTGCGCTTACCGTCGCGTTCTTCGCCTTTGACGAAGTCGCCGTCTTCGAGCATCTGCAGGGCAGGATAGATCGAGCCGGGGCTCGGGCGCATGCCGGTCTTATTTTCGATCTCGAGCATGATGTCGTAGCCGTGGCGCGGGCCGTCGGCGAGAACCGCGAGGATCTCGTACTTCATCTCGCCGCGGCCGCGGCCGCCGCCGCGCATCCCGCGACCGCGCCGGCCGAAGTGACCGGGCCCGAAGTCGTCGGGGCCGAAGGGGCCCGGCCCGAAGCCGCGGCGTCCGTGTCTAAAATGGAACATGGTTATGGGTTCTCCGTAGGGTCGATTGATGCCGCAAGCCGCGCGAGGAGCGCCGAGCCGTCCGGAGTGAGGACGTAGCTCGGGGAGCCCCCGGCGTCGCGGGTCGCGACGAATCCGCAGGTTCGCAGGATGCGCAGATGGTCGTCGGCCAGCCGTCGGCTGCACGGGGTTCCAAGCCGGTCCTCGATCGCTCGCGCGACCTGCAGATCGTTCGAAGGGCCCTCCCACAGCGTTGCCAGCACGTCGTACACCATCCGCCCGCTCCTTTCGAGTCGTAAGTCGTCGTGATGACGAGATACTATTCGATATATCGGATTATGTCAACAGGGTTCGGCCCGCCTGCGGCGGGTCGCGCTTCCTGCGCTCCGAACCTTGACGCGCCTCCTGCGCGTGAGCGAAGCCGGGGGCTGCCCTGCGGGAAGGGTGCGACCGGTTGTCGGAATCGCGCGGTATGAAACGCCTTCTTGCTTCGCTCACCATGGTTGCCGCGACCGCCGTGCCCGTCGCCGTTGCGGCCGCCTCGCCGGACGCGGTCACGATGAACCAGCCGTTCCACTACGCGGGATTCGACTACACGCTCACCTCGGTGCGCTGGCTCCCTAAGACCGACCCGCAGGCCGCAGCCGCGCTCAAGGAGCCGGGTTGTACCGCGTCGGGCGACCACGGACTGCTGGCCTTCACCTTCTCAATCGTGAACAAGCAGACGGGCGAAGGCGCCGGCCAAATGACCGTTGAGGCCAAATACAAAGACGGGACCGACCTCTCGGCCGATAAAAACATGGGCGGTGAGAGCGGCAAGACCGTTCACGTGCTCTGCGATGCGCCCAAGCCTACGAAGGCCGACCCCATCGTGCTCCTGACTTTTGGCAACGGCCTCAACGATCCGGGCTTCCCGAAACACTTCTACCTCGCGAACCCGACCGTCTCGCCGTAATCCCGTAGGCCCGTGAGCATGGCCCGGATAAGACCTCCGGGCTATGACTTCGACGATTTCCGGACCGCGAACGGTGCGCGCCGCGCGCGGCACCGAGTTGACCTGCCTCGGCTGGCCGCAAGAAGCCGCGCTGCGCATGCTGATGAATAACCTCGACCCCGAGGTCGCCGAGCGCCCGAACGATCTCGTCGTGTACGGCGGCAACGGGCGCGCGGCGCGCTCGTGGGAAGCGTTCGATGCGCTGGTGCGCACGCTTCGCCGCTTGAAAGCCGACGAGACGATGATCGTGCAGAGCGGCAAGCCGGTCGCGGTCTGGAAGACGCACGAGCGCGCACCGCGCGTGCTGATTGCGAACTCCAATCTCGTGCCGAAGTGGGCCGATTGGAAAGTCTTCCGCGAACTCGAAGCGCAGGGTCTCACGATGTACGGCCAGATGACGGCCGGCTCGTGGATCTACATCGGCACGCAAGGCATCGTGCAAGGTACCTACGAGACCTTTGCCGAGCTCGCTCGCCAGCATTTCGGCGGCACGATGAAAGGCCGCGTTTGCTTGACGGCCGGCATCGGCGGCATGGGCGGCGCGCAGCCGCTCGCGATCACGATGAACGAAGGCATCGCGCTCGTCGTCGACGTCGACCGTTCGCGCTTGGAACGGCGCCGCGAGTTGCGTTATCTCGACGTCGTCGTCGATTCGCGCGAAGCAGCACTACGCGAGGTCGAGCGTGCGCGGGCAGCGGGTGAAGCGATTTCAATCGGGTACGAGGGCAATGCGGCAACCGAGTTCTGGGATCTGCATGCGCTGGGCTTCCGCCCCGATGCGGTGACCGATCAAACCTCCGCGCACGATCTCATCAACGGCTACGTTCCCGAGGGCGTCACCCTCGCGGAAGCTGCCGCGCTGCGCGCGAGCGCGCCCGACGAATACGAGCGCCGCGCGCTCGAGAGCTGCGGCAAGCACGTCGAAGCGATGGTGAAGTTTCTCGATGACGGTGCGATCGTCTTCGATTACGGTAACAACCTTCGCGCTCAGGCGCAACGTGCCGGCTACGCGCGCGCCTTCGACTTCCCCGGTTTCGTGCCGGCGTTCATTCGCCCGCTGTTCTGCAAGGGCTCCGGGCCGTTCCGGTTTGCCGCGCTCTCGGGCGATCCGGCCGACATCAAGCGCCTCGACGACGAGCTGCTCGCGCTCTTCCCGCACGACGCCGGCCTTCAGCGCTGGATCAAGCTCGCGCAGGAGCGCGTCGCGTTCCAAGGGCTGCCGGCGCGCATCTGCTGGCTCGGCTTCGGAGACCGCGCGAAGGCCGGCGTGCGCTTCAACGAGCTGGTTCGCAGCGGCGAGGTCTCGGCGCCGATCGTCATCGGGCGCGATCATCTCGACACCGGCAGCGTGGCGTCGCCGTATCGCGAAACCGAAGCGATGAAAGACGGCAGCGATGCGATCTCCGACTGGCCGCTACTCAACGCGCTGCTCAATACGGCGGCAGGCGCGCACTGGGTGAGTCTGCACCACGGCGGCGGGGTCGGAATCGGCTATTCACAACACTCGGGCATGGTCGTGGTCGCGGACGGCTCGCAAGACGCGCAGGAGCGCCTCGAAGCCGTGCTTACCACCGATTGCGGCATGGGCGTCGTGCGGCACGCCGACGCCGGCTACGAGATCGCGGTCGAAACCGCCGACGAAAAAGGCATCGATTGGCGACTCTAGTTCGCGCTAAGGCGATCGTAACGTGCGACGGTGACGCCCCTCAAGACGGCGTCACCTTTGCTGAATTGGGGTACATCCACGATGCCGCGCTCCTCATTGAAGGCGATCGCATCGCCGCGATCGGCCCGCGCGCGCGGGTCGAGACGCTTGCAAAAGGCGGCGTCGAGGAGCTCGATCTTCGCGATTGCACGATCGTGCCGGGTTTCGTCGATGCGCACGCGCACCCGCTCTTCGCCGGCGACCGCGAACCCGATTTCGCCGCGCGCCAACGCGGCGAGAAACCGGCTCTCGGGATGCTCTACACGGTCGAGCGCACGCGCGACGCGCTCCTCGATGCCCAAGCGTTCTACGCCCGGACCGTGCGTCCGCGGCTGCGGGCGATGCTGGCGCACGGCACGACGACGCTGGAGACGAAGACCGGATATGCGCTGCACAAACCGGGCGAAACCGCTCTCCTCGACATGATCGCGCAGCACGCGGCCGACCCCGACACGCCGGCCCTGATCGCGACCTTCCTCGGCGCGCACGCGCTGCCCCCCGAGTTCACGAACGAGCGCGCCTACGTCGACTATCTCATCGATCAAGTCATCCCCGCGGCAGCTGCGCACGGCGCCGTCTATGCCGATGCGTTCTGCGAGCCGGGGTTCTTCTCGCCCGAGCAGACCCGTCGCTATCTCGAAGCCTGCCGCGCGAACGGCATGCGTCTGCGCGTCCACTGCGATGAAATGGCCTTCGGCGCGGCCGCCGAGATGGCGGTCGCGCTCGGCGTCGATGCGGTCGATCACTGCAACTGCATTCGCGACGCCGACGTCGCCGCGATTGCGCGCGCCGGCCTCGTGACCGTCGCTTGCCCGGCCACGATCGCGTATCTCGACCTGAAGGAGCGCGCGCCGGTGCGATCGCTGCTGCGCGCGGGCGGACAAGTCGCGTTGGCGAGCGACTTCAATCCCGGCACGTCGCCGTGCTTCAATCTCCAGACGGTCGCGTATTTCGGCCGCAAGCTCTTCGGGCTTTCGGCGGCCGAGGCGCTGTACGCCGTCACGCGCGCCGGCGCAGCGTCGCTGCGACTGCAAGCCGGTCGCCTGGCCGAGGGCGGTGTCGCGGATTTCGTTGCGTTGCAGATCGAATCGCCGGAAGAGTTCGGCTGGCAGCATGGCGGCAATCTTGCACGGACGGTCGTGCACCGGGGGAACGTGTGGAACTGATTCGAGCCTCACGCGCGATCGCCGGCGGGTCGTCGCGCGCCGATTACGGCTTCGTCATCGACGCAGGCACCATCGTCGATGCGGGCGACTATTCCGCGATCCGAGGACGAAACCCGGAGGCGCAAGTACGCGCGTTCCCGGCCGACCGGCTCGTGGTCCCCGGCTTCGTCAACGGCCACAGTCACGCGTATCAGATTCTGCTGCGCGGCTGGGCCGACGACTGGACCTTCGATCGATGGCGCAGCGAAGCGCTCTACCGGGTCGTCCCGCACCTCACGCCCGACGACGTCTACTGGATCTTTTTCGCCGCGTTTTCCGAAATGCTGGCGGCCGGGATCACCTCGGTTGCCGAGTTCTTTTACCTCAACGGCGCCGGTAATGCCCACGCCGAGGCTGCGCTCGCAGCCGCGAAGGAGACGGGCATCCGCATCGCGTTCGCGCGTACGTGGATGGACGCGGACTACGCGCCGCCGCAGTTTCGCGAAACGACGACGCTCGCGCAGGAGCGCACGCTTGCGCTCATGGAGGCGTATCCGTGGGCGAACGTGTGCGTCGCGCCGCACTCCCTGCACGCGGCTTCGCACGCGATGATCCGCGCTGCCGCCGACTTTGCGCGCAGCTATGAGTGCGCCATGCACGTCCACGTCGCCGAAGCTCCGTACGAAGGCGCGCAGACGAGCGAGAAGCACGGTGCAACGCCGATCGTGCTGCTCGATCGGCTCGATGCGCTCGACGAGCGCACCGTGGCGATCCACGCCATTCACATCACGGAAGAAGAGAAGCGGCTTCTGGCCGAGCGCCGTGCGCGCGTGATCCACAACCCGATGACCAACCAGTATCTGGGCGACGGGATCTGCGACGTCGTCGGACTGCAAGCGCTCGGCGTGACGATGGGACTGGGCACCGATGCGGACGTCAAGCCGTCGATCATCGACGAGATGCGCGCGGCGACGCTGCTGCAGAAGATCGCGCGCCTCGACGGAAGCGCGCTCGGTGCGAAGGCTGCCTTCGAAATGGGCACGAGCGCGGGTGCGCGAGCGCTCGGCTTGCCATGCGGCGATCTCACGCCGGGCAACGCCGCCGACTTCCTGGTGCTCGATGCATCGCGCATCGATCCATGGACTCCCGACGTGCAGGGAGTCGTCTATCGGGCGGACGATACGTGGGTACAAGCGGCTTTTGTCGCCGGGCGCCGCGTCTACACCGGCGAGCGCTCGCCGGTCGCCGCTCACGCACACGCCAAACTGAAGGAGATTGCCGATCGTGTACTTCCGTAATCTGGCTCTGGTCTCGCTCTTGGCCGTTTCGCTGACCGCGTGCGGCGGCGGGAAATCCAACGATGCCGCGCAGGCGTCGAGTGCACCCGCGGCGTCGGCAGCGGCCGGCGGCGCGATGAGCGGCGAATCGCCCGCCGCGATGGCATCGCCGGCGGCTGCGGCGTCGTCGGATGCAATGGCCTCGGACGCGACGAAGCCCGATTGCGGTGCGGTCGCTCCGGTGTGGGTCAACACCAAAACGCACGTGTACCACGAACCGAACGACCCGTACTACGGCAAGACCAAAGAAGGCAAATATCTCTGCCCGAAGGCGGCCAAGGCCGAAGGCGATCATCCCGCGGGCAGCACCGGTTCGATGGCCAAGCACCATCACGCCAAGAGCGGCAGCGGCGGCTCCTCCGACGAGAGCAGCAACAACAACTAAAGACGCGCTCGCAACGCGCGCATGAACGGGGCAAATCGCGCGTTGTTGTCATCCGTACTTGCCAGCCCCGTATACACGACGATCACGTAGACGCGGCCCTCGGCGGTGGTGAGTATGCCACCGTCGTGGTCCGCGTCGTCCGTATCGCCGGTCTTGTGCGCGAAGCGGTCGCCGGAGCGCAAGCCGCGCGAGAGTTTGTCGTTCCAATACTGGCGCACGAGGGCGCCGCGAATCAGATCGCTCCCGGGAATCGCGTCGAGCGCGACCGCGCGAAAGAGCGTCGCCGCATCGCCCGCCGGGTGCGCGTTGCGCGTGAACCCGTCCCAGCCGGGATCGTCGATCAGCGGTTCGCTTCCCGAGAGCTTGCGGGCGAAGACCGTATGTGCCAGGCCGAGCTGCTGCTGCGCGAGCTCGGTCGCGCGCTCGCGTCCGATCAGATCGAAGAGCACGTTGGTTGCGACGTTATCCGAGCGTGAGATGGCCAGGTCGCAGAGCTCGTCGATGCGTGCTTCATAGCCGGCTGTGAGCGGCGAAGGCGCATCCTGGCTGGTCAGGTTCGAGGCGCCGACCCGCACGCGCGCGTGCGGGTCGAGCCGGCCGGCGGCGATCTCGAGCAGGGCGCAGGCGACGAGCGGGGTCTTGATCATGCTGGCCGGGTAGAGCGCGCGCTCGGGGTCCAACGTCCCCGAGGGGCCCTCGTCGAGTGCCCGGACGACGACCGAGGGTGACGTGAGACCGGCTTCCCGCGCCCAGGCCGACAACAATTCCGGATCCAGTGCATCCATCGCCGTGCTTGGTGCGTTATAGCGGTCGACGTACCTGCAAGTGGGTACTTGCATGCGTGAAAACGATGTGCTAATCTAATCGCATGCAAGCACTTACTTGCAGCAAATCCCTCGAGAAGTAGTATGAATCCTGCGACATTTGTCTATCGCCCCGGTGCCTTGCCGGAACTCCAGGCCGCGATCCGCAGCGCGATCGAAGGCGGCTCGCCGCGCGTCGTCATCGACCTCGACGGCCTCGTCGAGCTCGATGCCGCGAACGCTCGCGACCTCATCCTGGTGCTGCGGCGCTCGCGTGAGATCGGCGGCGAGGTTGCCCTGCGTACGAGCAAGCCGGCCATCGGGCAAGGGCTCGCGGCCATGGCGCTCGACCGGCTGTTCCCGATGGTGAACGCGGCATGATGCGCCCGCTCTACTTTCTGATCGCGATCTGCGGGCTCTTGGCGCTGCTGCTTTCGGTCGCTTCGGCGCAACCGGTGGCGCCCGAGACGCCCGACGCGGTGATTGCCAAGATGCTCGAACGCAATCCCTCGCTCAACAGTTTTACCGCGCGCGTTCACGTCGATATGCGCATGCTGAACTTTCCGTTTCTCTCGCCGGTGCTCGACGGTACGTCGTACTACAAGCGTCCGAATAGCTACGAGGTCGTCTTCGATCGCGTTCCCGGGTACGCCAAGGGGTTCGAGAAGCTTTTCGACGACGTCGGCGATCCGATCTCGTGGCAGCGCGATCAGAACCTGACGCTCGAGGCCGGGAAGCAACTCTACGGCCGGCCCGTGATCGCGCTCTACATGACGAAGAAGATTCACAGCACGATTCTCGACCATACGATCGCCTACATCGATCCCGATACCTACGAACTGTTGCAGATGGAGTGGCACTATACCAGCGGCGGAACGATCGTCATGCGCCAGTGGTACCGCCGTGAGGGCGGCTATTCGGTGCTCTCGCAACAGCACGTCGAGATCGACATCCCGCACGTCCGCGCGGTCGGGGACTCCACCTTCGGGCCGTACCAGACGAACGTCGCGATCGACACCTCGGTGTTCACCAAATGATCGAAGCACAACGGCTCCAAGAGCATACCAAAACCCCGGAGGAGACGCGCGAGCGCATCCTTCAGGCGGCGCGCGAAGTCATCGCTCGCAAGGGTAAGCGCGGCGCGACGACGCGCGAGATCGCCGATGTCGCCGGCGTCAATGAGGCGACGATCTTTCGGCATTTCGGGAACAAGGAAGCGTTGATCGTCGCGGTCGCCAAGCACTCGTGCCCCGACGTCCAGATGCGCGACTTCATCGCGACCCTGCACGGCGGGCTGGAAGAGGATCTGAGCGCGATCGCGGTCGAGTTCAACGCGCACATCGAGTCGCGCATCGACATGATCCGCTGGTCGCTCGTCGAGGGTGAGTACGAGAACAGCCTGTTCGCGCAGGAGACCTGGCGGCCCCAGACGGCGATTCGCAGCGTGGTTCGGGACTTCTTCGCCCGGTTCGTCGAGAGCGGCGAGATTGCCGGCGATCCGAGCGAGCTCGCCACGATGTTCATGGGGATGATCTTCATGCGCGTCCTCGCGCGGGAGAAGTTTACGGACTCCCGTTTCATGAGCGACAACGAGTACGCGCTCAAACACATCGTATCTGTCTTTCTCAACGGCGTAAGGAGCAAGTAATGGACACCCGCGAGACACAATCGACCGGCGCGCAGGGCGCCAACGGGTCAGCCCACGCGGCGGCCGTGAGCGAGGAGCGCACGGGACCGCGCAAGCGCGTGATCTTCGGAACCGTCGGCGCGATCCTCGCCGTCGTGCTGCTGGTCTGGGGGGTCAAGTGGTTCCTCTACGCCCGCGTCCACGAGACGACCGACGACGCGCGCGTCGACGCCGACCCGGTGGCCGTGACCAGCAAGATCAACGAGCGCATCGACCAGATTCTCGTGGATACCGATCAGCCGGTCAAACGCGGACAATTGCTCGTCGTGCTCGACACGTCCGTCGAGCGGGATCAGGTTCGCCAGGCGCAGGCGCAGTACGACCTCGCGCTCGCCAACCAGCGTACGAATACGACGCAAAGCCAGGGCGGCGTGGCGCAAGCCGAGGGCAACTCCCAAAATGCGGCCGCGCAGGTTCCGGTCGCGCAGGCCGGCGTTGCTCAGGCGCAGGCGCAGCTCCACGAAGCGCAGGCGCAGCTTCCCGCAGCGCAAGCCGCAAACGATCGCGCGCAGGCGGACTATCAACGCGACCTCGCGCTCGTGCGCACCGGCGACGTCTCGCAGCAAGTGCTCGAGGCGGCCCGCGCCGAAGCGGCGAGCGCCGCCGCGCAACTGCGCAGCGCTCGCGACCAGGTCGGCGTAGCGCAGGCGAATCTCGCCGCGGCGCAACAGCGCGTGACGGCAGCGAGTGCCGGTGTGGCCGCGGCGGTAGGCGGCGTGACGAGCGCGCAAGGGAAGCTCGCGCAATCGTCGGATCCGAGTCAAGTCGAATCCGCCTTGGCCCAGCTCTCGATCGCCAAGCAGAACCTCGCCTACACCCAGATCGCTTCGCCGATCGACGGCTTTGTGGGAGAGAAGAGCGCCGAGGTCGGGCAGACGGTCGGCGCCGGCATGACGCTGCTCACGCTGATCCCGAGCGCGCCCGGCAAGATCTACATCACGTCGAACTACAAAGAGACGCAGGTGGGCGAGATGAAGGTCGGCCAGCCCGTCGATATCACCGTCGATGCCTATAAGGGCGTGACGTTTCATGGGAAGGTGATCTCGATCAACCCGGCCTCGCAGAACACCTATGCCCTGGTACCCGCGCAAAACGCGACCGGCAACTTCGTCAAGGTCACACAGCGCATCCCGGTGCGCATCTCGATCGACGACATGAAGGCCGACATGCCGCTGCGTCCGGGCATGAGCGTCGAGACGAGCGTTCAGGTCCGCTAAGGAACCGGCGTCAATGGAACAGCACGAAAGCGCGGTTGTCGAATACGGACTGCGGCGGGTCATCGTGAGCGTTGCGGTGATCGCAGCCACGCTGCTCGAGATCATCGACACCACGATCGTCAACGTCGCGCTGCCGAACATCCAGGGCAACTTCGGGGTTCCGGTCGACCAAGGCGCATGGATCGTGACGGGCTACATCATCGCCAACGTCGTGGTGATCCCGATTACGCCGTGGCTGGCGGCGCGCTTCGGACGGCGCCAATACTTTTTCGCCTCGATCGTCATCTTCACGATCGCTTCGCTGATGTGCGGGCTGGCCGGAAGCTTCGGCAGCCTGGTCTTTTGGCGAATCATGCAAGGCTTGGGCGGAGGCGGCCTGATCTCGACGTCGCAGGCGATCCTGCGCGACACGTACACGCTCAAGGAACAGGGCAAGGCACAAGGCATCTTTGCCATGGGCGTGATCGTCGGACCGGCGCTCGGCCCGGTGCTGGGCGGCTGGATCACCGACAATCTCACCTGGCGCTGGGCGTTTTACATCAATCTGCCGGTCGGCATTGCCTCGGCGTTTCTGGTGTGGAACTATCTGCGCAATCCATCGGAGCCGCAGAAGCGCAAACTCGATTGGATCGGCCTGGCGCTGCTGGCAATCGGTCTGGGATCGATGCAGTACGTCCTCGATCAAGGTCAACAATACGATTGGTTCGACGATTCGAACATCCGGCTCTTCAGCGCGCTTTCGGCCCTCGGCCTCGGCGGGTTCGTGTGGTGGACGTTGCGCTCGTCGATTCCGGTGGTGGATCTCCACGTGTTACGGTTGCGGCAAGTCGCCGCGGGCAGTCTGCTGGGCGCCGTGCTGGGCATCAGCCTCTATGGCTCGATCCTCGTCTTGCCCCAGTACTTGCAGAACTCGCTTGGCTTCACCGCGACGCTTTCGGGTCTTACGATCCTCACCCGCGCCGTCGCCGTCATGATCTTCACGCCGATCACCGCCGCCCTGGCGGGGCGCGGCGTCATCGACGTGCGCATCAACGTGGCGCTCGGATTCGTGCTGCTCGGGATCTCGAACTGGATGCTGGCCGGCGTCACCACGCCGGACTCGTCCTTCGGGACGCTGGTGGCTTCGCTGATCATCAGCGGCATCGGCCTCTCGCAGATCTTCGTGCCGCTCTCGATCGCGGTTATCGGCGGCGTTCCGGGCAAAGACGTCCCGTCGACCTCCGCATTCTTCAACCTCTCGCGCCAGGTCGGCGGAAGCATCGCGACCGCCGTGCTGGTCACGCTGCTGGTTCGCGGTATCACCGTTCATCAAACCGAACTGGCGGCCACCGCCAATCTGCATCGCGTGCCGACGGCGACCTACCTTGCGCAAAACGGCGGCGAGCATTCGACGCCGGCCATCGCTAATCTCGAGGCTTTGATCGAAGGTCAAGCCGCCGTGCTTTCGTACGCCGACACGTCGCGCGCGACGGCGATCATCACCTTCCTTTTGGCCCCGCTCGTTCTACTGTTACACAAGCCGCGGCTCGGCGGAGCCGTTGTGGCTGAATAGGAGCTCTCCATGAACGCACATCGCATCACGTCGCTCGCGCTCGGAACGCTGCTCGCGCTTGCGCCGCTCGCTACGCAGGCACAGAGCGCGCCCGGGGCTGCCGTCGTGCCGTCCCCCGAGCCCTCGCCGGTGACGCCGGTCGCGCCGACCGTTGCGCCGGGCTACAACGCGCCCGACGTGCGACCGACCTCGGCCGACATCGTCGGCGTCACGCAGCAGCCGTTCGTCGGGCTCTCGCTCGGCGACGCGATCGGGATGGCGCTGGCGCGGAATCCGGATCTCGCCGTGGCCGCGTCCAACACGAGGATCGCGGGCTATCAAGTCGTCGCCGCCAAGGGTAATTACGACGTGCGTTTTGCGATCGAGCCGAGCGTGTCGCATTCCGAGAACGCGCCGGAGAACGCGTTCTTCTCGGGCCCGAACTTTGGGCCGCTGGTACAGAATACGCAGACGCTGCAGGCGGGAGTCAACGGCCAGCTCCCGGCCGGGACGCAGTATTCGGTGTCGTTGCAGCAGCAGCGCATCGACAACAACACCGTCATCAATGCGTTCAATCCGTACTACCTCGCGTCGCTCAACGTGTCGGTCACGCAACCTCTGCTCAAGAATGCGGGGCCCGGCAACCCGGCGCACCATCAGCTCGACCTCGCCATCGTCAATCAGCGCGCGAGTGCGGCGCAAACGCTCGCATCGGTCTCGCAGACGATCTCCCAGGTCGAGGACTCGTACTGGGACCTCGTGGCCGCGTGGCGCAACGTGGCGATCCAAGAAGACGCGCTCAAGCAGGCGGTCGCCCAGCAAAACAGCAACGTGCGCTTGGCCAAGCGCGGGGCTGCGGCCCCGATCGACGCGGTCGAATCCTCGACGCAGGTCGCGGTCTATCAAGACGACGTCTTCTCGGCGCTGCAGACCGTCTCGCAGTTGCAGAATCAGATCAAGTCGCTGATTCTGGATAACCCCGCCGATCCGATTTGGGAAGCGAACCTCATGCCGACCACGCCCGTGCTGCAGCTCCCGGCCGCGCCGTCGCTGCCCGCGCTGCTGGCGGCTGCGATGAAGAACCGTCCGGAGATCGCCCAGGCGCAAGCACAGCAGCAGCAGGCCGACGTCAACCTCGCCTATTCGAAGAACCAGTTGCAGCCGCAGGTCGATCTGCAGCTGGCGTACTCGGGGAACGGCCTTGCCGGAAACGCGCTGCCGCCGATCGGCGGCGTCTTCGGGAGCGCCACGCCGCCGCCGTATCTCGGCGGAACCTATTCGCAAGCGTACGGAAACATCGGACGCTTCCCGACGTATTCGGCGGGCGTCGTGATCAGCACGCCGATCGGGAACAACACCGCCAGAGCGGATCTCGCCGCAGCCGGCGAAAGCGAACGTATCGCGAAGGTGACGACCGCGAACGTCGATCAGCGCATCGTCTTCGACGTTCGCAACGCGCTCCAGAGCTACCAATCCGCGCTCTCGCGCCTCTACGCGGCGCATCGCGCGCGCGAGGCGGCGCAGCAGGTGTATGACAGCGAGCAGCGCCGCTTTAAGGCAGGCGCGTCGACGACCTTCCTCGTGCTGCAACGCCAGGTCGAGCTCGTGCAGGACGAAGGGCGCGAACTGCAGGCGCAGACCGACCTGAATAAAGCGATCGTCGAGCTTCAGCGCGTCGACGGATCGATTCTCACCGTCAACAACGTGTCGCTCGACCACCTCGGGCAAGGAGCCGCGCATCCATGAACGGACTTGGAACCGCCCGCCGCTTCCGCATGAACCGGGTCCAGCACCGCAAGTTGGCCGAGCGCGTCGCCGTGCTCTACGGCCGCGAGCTCGATCGCCTCAATCAACGCCGGCGTTCGCGCTGACGCGCGCGCGTATCAAACGCCGGCAGCCGCCTTATCGACG
>Ga0326727_10003842_pt1 | contig 46858 bp, 29 predicted proteins | sample MB2enrmetagenome_FD_207643 | JGI IMG/M metagenome (GOLD analysis project Ga0326727, IMG submission 207643) | Lab enriched peat soil microbial communities from McLean, Ithaca, NY, United States - MB29MY | ecosystem: Environmental > Terrestrial > Soil > Wetlands > Peat | place: USA: New York... | reverse complement strand
GGCATGGGTACAGGTTGAGCGCCGGTACTCTTTACCCGCTGCTCCACGGTCTGGAAACGAAAGGGTATCTTCGTTCGCGGGAAGTAAGGTCAGGCAGATCGATCCGCCGCGTTTATCGAGCCACTTCGGCGGGACGCAAAGCGCTTGCCCTGGCGAGAGAAAAGGTGAAGGAGCTAGTCGGTGAGCTTCTCGAAGACGCCTGAGGATAAAAGGAGGGACCTATGACCGTGAACAGGATGCTGGCCGCCGACGGTTCGGCTGCGAACTTGCTTATTCGTCTCCTGGTAGGAGCAGTCTTTTTTTTGGAAGGAATCAAGAAGTTCCTGTTCCCCGAACAGTGGGGCGTTGGCCGCTTCACGCATATTGGCATCCCTGCGCCCAGCGTTCTGGCGCCATTCGTCGGTGCTGTCGAGATTGTGTGCGGTTTTTTGATTCTCGTGGGGCTGCTCACGCGGCTCGCGTCCATTCCATTAATCATCGATATCGGCGTCGCGATCGCCACGACGAAGATCCCCATTCTCCTCAAAAGCGGCTTCTGGCCTATGGAGGCGGAAGCCCGGACGGATTACTCGATGCTGATGGGCTTGGTTTTCCTTCTCATTGCAGGTGCAGGTCCCTTCTCGGCGGATAGGCGCCTTCTTCATTCACGGCATTGATCATCGCCGACGAAAAACGGAGGATTGAAAATCGTGACGAGAAACCTTTGGAAGCACCTTCGAGTTACTCCCGCCATTGGGTTAGCTGTCGTTCTCCTCCCATGCCTTTCGGCTGGGCGAACGAACGATCCTCCGCCAAACGTTCTGACACTCGAAGAGGCGCTGGACTACGCTCTTCAGCACTATCCTGCTGTCCGCGCCTCGATGGAACAAATAGCAGCGGCCCGAAGTGGCGTATCACTGGCACGCACCAGCTACTTGCCGCAACTGAATTCAGTTTATCAAGCCAGCCGCGCCACGCAAAACCAAGTGCCCGGGATCTGGTTGCCTACCCCCGTCACCGCCACAGTTGAAGGTCCAATTGGGCCTGCCGCAGGACAAAGCTTTTGGGGCGCCCAAGCAGGCGCCCTTTTTTCCTGGGAGCCTTTGGATTTTGGCCGGCGGCCCGCCATGCTGGGACAGGCACAAACCGTTGAAGATAAGGCGAAGGCCGATTTGGCTTTGACGCAACTCCAGGTTGCGACAGCGGTGGGAGATTACTTTCTCATGGCACTAGCCGACCGGCAAGCGCTGCTCGCTGCCCAGGCCAACGTGGAGCGCTGGCAGGTGTTTGACAAGTCCGTCCACGTTTTGGTCGATAACCAACTGCGGCCGGGTGCCGACGGTTCGCGTGCCGACGCCGAATTGTCCCGGGCCAAAACACAGCTTTATCAAGCTCAACAGGCGGAACAAGTGACCCTGGATACCCTCGCAGCACTGATGGGGGCGGCAGGCAATGAAATTACAGTGGACACCGGCCCGCTGCTCGGTCCCCCGCCGGCCGCTTCGTTGCCGGATGCCTCGCCTTCCGGCCACCCTTTGGCCCGTGACCAGATGGCTGCCGTGCGCGAAGTTCAGGCGCAAGAAAAAGTCTTGAAGCGGAGCGATTACCCGCGTTTCTTCCTTCAGGCAGAAGGGTTCGGGCGCGGCAGCGAGGTCCCTAACAACGCAACTATTATTGGCAATTGGAACGGCTTGGCGCCGGCGCGCGGAAACTGGGTGGCAGGGCTGACGATCCTCTTTCCAGACGTTTTTGATTTCAAGGCGCTGAGCGCCAAAAAGCAAATTGCGCAAGCCAACGAACGCTCGCAGCAGGCCCATTATCAGCAGACTATTCAGGACTTGACGGGTCAGATTCGAGCCGCTCAGGATCAACTGAAGACGGCCCAACTGGTCGCCCAAGAGACTCCCACTGAATTGCGAGCGGCTCGTCAAACAGAGATTCAATCGCGCGCGCGTTACGAGGCAGGCTTGACGACCCTCGTCGAAGTAGCGGAGGCTGAAAATCTGTTGGCCCAGGCGGAGATGGAAGACGCGATGGCACGGTTGAATTTGTGGCGCGGGCTCTTCAATGTTGCCTATGCACAGGGTGACTTGGAACCTTTCCTTGCAGTCCTCCGCGCCAATGGCGGGAGGAAACCCTAAAAGGCAATGGGCAGTAGGCAGTGGGCAGAAATCGGGTGATCGGGAGATCGGGTGAACGATTTGGAGTGCGGCAGCTTGCTGCCGCTTTTGGCTCGCGAGCTTGCTCGCGACGGGGCACGGCCAGCAAGCTGGCCGCTCGAAAGCGGCAGCAAGCTGCTGCACTCCAAATCCTGATAGAGGTCCTGGCATGTGGATAATTCGCGCCGCCCTTCGGCGGCCCATTACGGTGCTGGTGCTGGTCTTCGCTGTAGCGCTCGGCGCGATTCTGGCTGTCCTCCGCATGCGCACAGACATCTTTCCGGATCTAAACCTCCCTGTTATCTACGTGGCTCAGCCCTACGGCGGAATGAGCCCGGCGCAGATGGAAGGTTACCTGGTCTTCTATTACGAATACCATTTCCTTTACATCAACGGTATTGAGAGTGTGGAGGACAAATCGATTCAGGGCAACGGCCTGCTGAAGCTCACTTTCCATCCCGACACCGACATGAGCCAGGCCCTCGCCCAAACCATCGCTTACGTGAACCGCGCCCATGCCTTCATGCCGTATGGGACGGTGAACCCGTTCGTGATTCGTTTTGACGCGGGCACGGTCCCGGTGGGCTATTTGGTGTTCTCCAGCGAGACGCGCACCATCGGGGATATTCAAGACCTGGCGCTGAATCGCATCCGTCCGGTTTTTGCCACGCTTCCGGGCGTGTCGGCGCCGCCGCCCTTTGGTGGCAACCAGCGCACGATCGTGGTCACGGTCAATCCCGACCGGCTGCGCTCTTACAACTTATCCCCCGACGCGGTGGTGCGGGCGATCAACTCCGGCAACATCCTCATGCCCGCCGGCAACGTGCGCACGGGCAGCCTGTTGCGCATCGTGGGCAGCGATTCCGTTACCCCGGACATTCACACCCTGCTTGATGTGCCCATCCGCACTGGCGCCGGCCCTGCCGTCTACTTGCGCGATGTCGGAACGGTTACAGACAGTACGGACATTCCCACTGGCTATGCCCTCGTGAACGGCCGCCGGGCGGTGTACATCCCCGTGACCAAGCGCCCGGACGCCTCCACGCTTACCGTGGTGAATGAGGTCAAACAGAATCTGGCGCGTTTCCGATCGCTCGTTCCCTCCGACATCGACATCAGCTATCAATTCGATCAGTCGGGCTACGTCAAGAGTGCATTGCTCTCGGTGGTGCGAGAAGGATTGCTTGGCGCTATCCTGACCGGCCTCGTGGTTCTGCTCTTCTTGGGCGACTGGCGAAGCTCCGCGGTCGTGCTAACCACGATTCCGTTCGCCCTGCTGACCTCGGTGGTAGCTCTATGGTTGACCGGCCAGACCATCAACATCATGACCCTCGGCGGACTCGCGTTGGCGGTGGGCATCCTGGTCGACGAGGGTGTGGTGGAAATTGAGAACATCGACAGCACACTCCTCGAGGAACCTGAACTCCAGCCGGCGCGCGGCGTGCTGCAAGCTACGCAAAGAACCGTCGTGCCTCGCTTCCTGTCAATGCTGTCGATTGTGGCCGTCTTCGTACCGTCGTTTCTCATGACCGGGGTGACGAAGAATCTCTTCGTGCCGCTTTCGCTGGCAGTGGCGTTTGCCATGGTGGCTTCCTTCCTGCTTTCGAGCTCCCTGTTGCCCGTCCTCTTTCTGTGGACGCACCGAAAAAGCGACGCGTCACGCAAAGCGCCTCAAACCGGCTGGCTAAACTTCGACAAAGTGCGAAGCCGCTGGGCAGCCGCCCTCCAACGTCTTGCTCCGTTGCGCTGGCCCGCGGTCGGGATTTACATCGTCGTAGCGCTGGCGATTCTGGGCCTTCTGGGACCACTCGTAGGTACGGAACTGTTTCCCAACGTTACGGGGCATCAATTCCGTCTGCGTTTCGACGCGCCCACCGGAACCCGCGCGGAAGACACCGCGCGTTTGGTGACGAGCGTCCTGGACGAGATCCAAGCTGCGGCCGGGCCGGGCAACGTCGACATCAGCCTGGGTTACGTCGGCACGCAGGGCGCCAGCTACCCCATCAATACGGTGTTCCTGTGGACCAGTGGGCCGCACGAGGCGGTGATGAACCTCGCCCTGCGCCCCGAGGCTGGTATCGACGTGATTGCGTTCGAAGAAAAGCTCCGCAAAATTCTGCCACCCAAATTCCAGGGTTGCTCGTTCTCCTTCGAGCCGGGAGACATTGTCAGCCAGATCATGAATTTCGGGGCGCCGACTCCAGTCGAATTAGCAGTAACGGGGCCGGACTTCCCCACTACCCGGTCCTTCACCGAGAAATTGCGCGATGAGCTGAGCAAGGTATCGGCCTTGCGCGACCTTAGGATTGAGCAGCCGCTTAACTATCCCAGCGTGGACGTGCAAGTGAACCGCGAACTGGCGGGCCAATTCGGCGTAACAGCGGAGCAGGTAGGCCGGTCCCTTTCCGAAGCCACCGCATCCAGCCGCTTCACAAGCCCCAACTACTGGGCGGATCCGAAAACGGGGGTCGGGTATCAAGTTCAAGTCCAGTACCCGCAGCCAAGAATGACTTCCCTCGAGGACGTTCAGAACACCCCCGTGATGCCCGGCGACGCGCAGCACCCACTCGTCGGAGACCTTGCCAGGGTCACCGAGGGCACGGTGGTCGGCGAGTACGACCGCTCGAACGGCCTGTGGCTGCTATCCCTCTCGGCGAACACTGCGGGCGAAGATCTGGGTCGCGTAAGCAAGAGCATTGATGCGGCTATCCGGCAGGCGGGCACGCCCCCACGGGGCGTGACGGTGCAAGTGCGTGGTCAAGTTGCTCCCATGCGCGCGACGCTCACCAACCTCGGGATCGGCCTGCTGCTGGCGATCGTGGTGATCTTCCTGCTGCTGGCCGCCAACTTTGAGTCGGTGCGCCTGGCCTTTGTAATCTTTACCACGGCGCCTGCCGCCATCTGTGGAGTCGCCGTAATGCTGCTGGTTACGCATACCAGCTTGAACATCCAATCTTACATGGGAGCGATCATGGCCATCGGCGTGGGCGCAGCGAACGCCATCCTACTCGTGACCTTTGCCGACGAGCGCCGCCGGGAGGGCAGTTCCGCGCTCGCCGCAGGCATCGAGGGAGCGCGCGCGCGTATGCGCCCCATCGTGATGACCAGTGCCGCTATGATTGCCGGAATGATTCCCATGGCCCTGGCTCTGGGAGAGGGAGCGGAGGCGGCTGCGCCCCTGGGCCGCGCCGTCATCGGGGGACTCTTGGCCGCGACGCTGGCCAACCTGACCGTATTGCCGTTCGTGTTCTCGCTGGTTCAGGCGCGCGCCAGCACCGCCTCGCCTTCGCTCGACCCGGATGATCCGGGGAGCAGGTATGCGGGGCGGTAGGCGGCAGACCTAAGGTTAAACGCTAAAGGGTAAAGGGTAAAAGACAAGGCTAAAGGATAAGATTAAAGAATAAGGGCTAAAGGATAAAGGGTAAAGGGTAAAACGGTAAGGGCTAAACAGGCTGCGGAAGAAATCGTTTGGCGTGTCATTCCGAGGAGTCCCGATCTGATCGGGACGACGCGGAATCTCGCATTGTGTTGAAAACACTCAGAGCGAGATTCCTCGCTCCGCTCGGAATGACAGCTTGGAAGGGTTTTTCCGCATCCTGTAAAGGAGTTCGGTCTTTGCCCTCGCCCTGTTAACGGGGTCTTTGCCCTCTCCCAGGGGAGAGGGTGGACCGCGACGGCGCTTTCACCAGCCGTCGCGGGCCGGGTGAGGGGTCAGTCGTACGTCAAGGAGTGATCAAATGAGACTCTGCGGTTTTTCTCTTCCAGCGCTCGTTGCAGCATGCCTTCTGTCGGTTGGCTGTAGTCATGACCGCAGCGGTGCAACGGCGGCTGGCCCCTCGGTAGGAACTGCGCCAACTCCCGAGGTGGAGGTGACCCGCGTGGTCTCGCAGAAATTGAACACCACGGTCAAACTTCCCGCCCAACTCACGGCCTATGAGGTGGTGGACGTCTATCCCAAGGTGACGGGGTTCGTGAAGTGGATCAAAGTGGACCGCGGTTCCAGGGTGAAGACAGGGCAACAGATCGCGCAGCTCGAAGCGCCGGAAGTCGTGGCGCAGCGGGCGGAAGCGGAATCCAAATTCCAAAGCGCGGAATCGCAGCTCTCTGCGGCGCAGGCTAAACACGCGGCGGACCAAGCCACCTACCAGCGCATGAGCGCGGCCGCCAAGACCCCGGGCGTGGTGGCCCTGAACGATCTCGAGGTGGCGCAGAAGGCGGCGCAAGCCGATGAGGCGAACGTTGTGGCGCTTGACCAGAGCGCCAAGGCAGCGCAAGAGGCCCTCCGCGCGGTCTCGCAGCTTGAGGCTTATCTCAGCATCACAGCGCCGTTTGAGGGCCAAGTAACGAACCGCTACGTTCATCCCGGAGCACTGGTGGGGCCGGGCGGCGGGCCCGGCGCCATGACGCCCATCGTGCAGATTCAAACCCTCACCCGGCACCGCTTGGTGGCGCCCGTCCCGGAATACGATACCGCCGGAATCCCGGAAGGGACAGAAGTGAGCTTCACGGTGCCGACGTTTCCTGGGAGAATTCTCCACGCGCCCATCGCCAGGATTTCCGGCGCGGTAGACGTGAAGACGCGCACCATGCCGGTCGAATTGGATGTCAGAGATCCCAAGGCCGAACTCAATCCCGGTGTCTTTTGCGAAGTTGCTTGGCCGTTGCACCGCCCCTACCCAACCCTCTTCGTCCCTGCCACGGCCGTGGGGAGTGATTTGGAGCGAGCGTTCGTGATTCGCGTTCGTGATAACCGGACCGAATGGGTGGATGTGAAGACTGGAGCCACATCCGGAAACCTGATCGAGGTTTTTGGAGACCTTCGGGAAGGGGATATGGTCGCGCTCCGAGGCACCGACGAGTTGCGTCCTGGCACTCAGGTCACCGCACGGCTTGCCTCCGCAAAATAACCACTCATAGCGCCGCCGGCGGGGCGCAGACGAGGCTATGTATATGGCCTACTGTGAGGCGCATAAGCAGCTCAGTGTATCAAAATGACACACTTATGCGTTTGCATATGTAACCCCGGGAGCCTTCTAACTAGTTGAAAAACGTTGGGACAGTCACCCATAGAGCAGAATACTTCAAAAAAAACGAGACGCGCGGGAGAAATGGGAATGTCGCACGCTGGGGGACAGCGTGGCGCCGGGGGCGATGCGAAACGTAAGAAATCACGCCTGCGATGCAGCCTCGCGTTCCACACGGCACAGCAGAGCGGTGTGGGGCCAACCACCAATTTCCGGGCTACAGAACTTCGCCCCGTCGGGGCAGAGCATATTGGCGTTGGATTCGAAGACGCCGAACAATTCCGGTTCCGCTCCCGAGCGCTCAGGAAACCACCAGCCATGCTGTACATCGACCATGCGCGGGTCGAGCGCGGCGGTGAGGTGGGTGCGCAGGCGGATACGTCCCTGGGGCGTGACCACCCAGGCCCACCTGCCCTCCTCCAGCCCCAGTGCCGCCGCCGTATCCGGGTGCAGCGACAGCCGCGGATCGGGCATCTCGGCCCGCGCCGCCGCCAGGTGCCGCTGCTCGGAGTGGTACATGGGCATGAACCGGCTGCCGGTGATGAGCACCAAGGGATATTCACGCGCCAACTCGGAATCGCCTGCGGGGCTTTGCGCGGGCTCGCGGTAGACGGGAACCGGCGCACAGCCGAGGGCCTCGAAGGTGCTCGAGCGCAGCTCCACCTTTGCGGATGGTGTGCCGAACCCGAACCGTTCGTATCGCCGGTAGTCTCGTTTTCCAAACAGCCCGTTCCGCGCCAGCAGTTCCCCAAAGGTGAGACCGGCGGGAGCTAATCGGTAATCCCAAACCTCCTCGACGGTTTGCCAAGGCCAGTGTTCAGCTTGTCCCAAGCGCACTGCCAAGCCTCGCCAAAACTGGTAGTCGTCGCGGCGCTCGTAGAGAGGACCAATCCCCTTGGGACACGCCAAGCAGAAGCTCGGGGTCAGCCATAGCTCTGTCCGCTCGACCGTCGAGGCAGCGGGAAAAACGTAGTCGGCCAGCGCCGCCGACGGCGTGAGGTAGTAATCCATCACCACGTACAGTTGGAGGGCCTTCAATGCTGCGTAAGTCCTCTGCACATTGGGAAGTGTCACCATTGGATTGCTGGCCAGGGAAATCATCGCCGTGACGGGATAAGGCTGGCCGGTGAGGATGGCATCGAAAACAGCGCGCTTGTGGGCCATGCAAGTCATGTCAGCCAGCGGTGGAGACATATAGCCAGGGGGTAGGCGGCGATTGGCAGCCACATTGCGTTCCCACCCGGGGAAGCCGAAAAAGGGATATTCATCCGCCCCAAGCTGTTTGGCGCGCTGCTGGGGCGGCAGCGCTTCGTTGAACTCCAGCACGTCCTGGCCGACGATCTTTCCCACGGGGTCCGCCCGGCCCAACAGCTCTCCTCCGGGCACGTCCAAGTTGCCGGAGAGGGCGCGGAGCAGACAACGCGCTCGTGCCGCCTGAGTGGCGTTGACCCCTTGCTTGTCCAGACCGAATCCCCAGGTGATCACGGCGGGCTTGGTGGTGGCGTAGCAGCGCGCCGACTCGCAGATTTGCTCAGGCGGAAGCCAGGTGATGGCCGAGACTTTATCTGGCGTGTACGGAGCGACGGCCGCTCTCAGATCCTCGAAGCCCACGGTCCAGCGTTCCACAAAGTCCCGGTCGTACCAGCCCTCCTCGATCATCAGCCGCAGCCACCCCAGCATCAAGGCCACATCCGTGCCGGGCCGAATCGGTAGCCACCAGTTCGCCAGCTCCGCCTCGCGGGTGCGACGCGGGTCCACCACAACGAGTTTCGCGCCATTCTTTTTTGCGGCCACGATCTCAGGAAAGCCGAGGATCGGGTCGCTTTGCGAAGGGGCGTTCCCCCACACCACCAAGCACTTCGTGCGCCCAATGTCGCCGCGGGCGAAGCCTCCATAGGTGGCGTATTCGACGGCATGGCTGGGGCACATGCAGATGTTGTTCGCCCCGCACAAGTTGGGCGAGCCGAACAGGTTGAAGAAGCGCCTGCCGTCCCAGTGATAGGTCCGTTGGGTGCCGTGGGTGAAGGCGAGTGTTTCCGGGCCGTATTGATTCCGGAGCGACGCCAGCCGCCCGGCCACCTCATCGAGCGCCTGATCCCACGAAAGGCGCTGCCACTGATTTGCGCCGCGTTCGCCCGTACGCTTCAACGGATAATTGAGGCGAGCAGGGTGATAGAGGTGATCGACCAGGAGCTTGCCTCGAGCACAAAGCCGCCCGCGGGAGATTGGATGGTCCGGGTCTCCTTCGACCTCAATGGCGCGGTCGTCTTCGACGCGCAGGCGCACACCGCAGCGCGGATGGCAGAGACCGCAATACGATCGGCGAGTTTCCATCATGGGAGGATACCTCCGTCGTTTCTTCTTTCTCGAAACTAGTCGTAGTTTACCGCCGAACTTGGTTTTCAAGAGCCGAAATTATCGCTGGCCAAAGGAGGTTTCGCGAGAGCGTCGTGTTGCCTTATAGCATTTGTTACGACCATCCTTGCGCGGCGCGATGGTTTTTCTCTGTGTCCTCGGTGCCCGGAAAAGGCTTGACACAGAGGTCACTGAGGTCCTCGGTGCTCTCCGTGTTAGAGCTTGGGAGGCACGGAGGGCACGGAGGCGCCTGTTTAGGTCGCGGCCAGCAGCCGGTTGATCTGCTCAAAGAGTTCTGGCCGGTGATTCGCTACCATGTCCTCCGCCGGCATTAGCCGCAAAGCGCCGCACTCCAAACTACCAGATTAACTTGAGTCCGAATTGAATCTGCCGTGAGGTTGTGGATGTGCTGGTGATGACGCCGGCAGTGGGGGAGGGGACGCCAGCGGCGGATGTGAATACGATCAGGTTTGGCGTATTGAAGTTAGCGTGGTTCAGGGCATTGAAAAACTCCGCCCGAAACTGGAGATCGAGTTTCTCCGTAATCTTCGTGTCTTTGAGCAACGAGAGATCAAGCGTAGCGAGCCCTGGGCCAATAAAGGCGTCTCGTCCAAGATTTCCGTAGGTCCCGTTAGGTGGGACGAGAAAGGCGTTGGGATTGAAATACTGGTTTGGCCTTCCCAGAATCACAGGCCCGGAGAACGCCGGGTTCAGAGACGGACGCACCGGGTTGCGCGTATCCCCGTTGTTAGAGGGATTGAAGCTGAGTTGTGGCGTGAATGGAAAGCCGTCCTGCAGGGTCACAATGCTATTCAAAGTCCAGCCGCTTACGAGTGCATTACGCCCACCGCTGAAGCCATACAGGAAAGTCTGCCCCCGTCCGAACGGCAGCTCGTAGCTTCCGTTAATGACCGCAACGTTCCTGACGTCAAACGTGGCAAGTCCCCAGTCTGCGTGGAGGTTGAACGGATTCATGACCAGCCCCGGGGCATTGGCCGCAGCGGTGGCATTGAGTGAGTCTCCGTCGTCGAGGGTCTTCGACCAAGTGTAAACTCCCCGCAAGGCCAAGCCTCCGCTGAAGCGGTGGGTAAAATCCAAAAGTAGGGCATTGTAGGAACTGACGCCCTCAGAAAACCAACTCCAGGTGTTCCCCAAGGCGGGATTGGCCTTTGGCGCTCCACTCGGAATGTAGTACGTCCCAGCCGGTAGGGAAGCCGGGCAGGGGGCCGCAGGGCAAATTGTGGGGAAAGGCTCGTTGGCGTCCACACTGACGATCTCGTGGTATCCGTGAGATCCCACAAAGCCGACACTGAACGAGGTGTTGGGGGTCAATTCCTGTTGAATCCTGAGGGAATAGGACACGAGGGTCGGCGTCTGTAAACTGGGTTGAACTCCCCCCGGTAACACCTTCGCGCTTGACGGCAGTGGAGCGCCGGGGTTGAAGGGGAGCTGAGAGAGCGGGAGGCTCGCGATGCTGTCGGTTGGATTGAAGGGCGCATTCTGATCGAGGCGGTATCCAAGCGCATCTTGAAGATCGTTGTACATCCCGAAGCCGGCGCGGACGACGGTCTTGGTGCGGAAGGGACTCCACGCTAAACCGATTCGCGGTTGGGGCAGGAACTTCGCGTTGTTGGAAGTGAAGACTGAGTTTGCGACTCGCGGGTGAGTAACAATGATCCCGTTGTTGAAAACGAAGTTGGCGCCCCGACCTTGAGCTTCGTTCCACCCGTTGGTGAACTCGTCGCGAAAACCCAGGGATAGCGTCAACTTCGGACTCAACCGTACGTCGTCCTCGAGGTACCAGGCGCCGAGCAAGGACCGCCAGCCCAGACGGGTCGGCGTGGGATCAAACAGGAAAGTGCCCACCGTGCCCTCCAGGAAGGTCGTCAGACTCGTAAATGTAGCCTGTCCATACTGGCTGAGCGCCAGATTTTCATTGGAGTCAAGCCGTTGGAACCACGCTCCCACGCTGATCCGATGACGCCCTTTAGTGATGGTTACGCGATCCTCATAGGTGAAGAGATTTCGCGCGATGTCCAGGTTGCTTCCATTGTTGCTTCCAGCCAGGCTTAATTGTGCGGCTGGATTCGATGCCGCGCTTCCTCCGATCACCACGGCGCCAACTGGACGGCCGACCAATAAGCTTGGAACACTCGCGGCGGGGGTATTGGGGGTTGGTTCTCCCGTATAGAAGTAGCTCGCGCGAGAGAAACCGAAGCGGGCGGTGTTGATCACCGCGGGGGAGAAGACATGGGTTTCTTCGAGACTGGCAACCTGTTCCCGGAGGCTCTCTAGGTCCGTGCTATAGGGATTGATGGTGGGTGAGATATCCGCGCTGTCGTCTATGGTGTACACCGCGCTGAGGGAATCTCTCGCAGAGAAGATGTGGTCCAGCCGAGTGTTTCCAAAGTCCTCTCGGATGGTTTGCAAGGGGTTGCTGAACGATTCGGCGATGCCTCCGAAGTCCGGCGCGTTCGGACTTTGCAGGGGCCACAACGAAAGTAGTGACGCAACTCCGGATGCAACTCCCACGCTGACCAACGTGCCATTCGGACCCGGCAATAGACCGTTGCGCGCGTTGTTGTCCGGAACGAGCGTCACATCGGTCAACCCCAGGTGCTGCTGGAATCCCTCGTAATTGCCAAACAAGAAGGTCTTGTCCTTTTGAATCGGTCCCCCCAAAGACCCCCCAAACTGGTTGCGCGCGAAATGCGGGATGGATGCCTGATCGAAGAAATTGCGCGCATCAAAGTCGCTGTTGCGGAGATATTCAAACACCGTCCCGTGCCAGTCGTTTGTCCCGGACTGGGTGACAATAGTGACTTGACCGCCGGGCCGTTTGCCGTACTGCGGGCCGTAAGTGTCGCGCAGCAGGTTGAATTCCCGAACCGCGTCCACCCCCAGCAACTGCTGGCTGGTACCGCCGGGCTGCATATTGTTCTCGGCCGCCCCCGTGAATTCGACCCCGTTCAACAAGAAGAGGTTTTGCTGAGGCCGATTCCCCGCGACCGAGAACATGTTGCCGACGGCAGAGTTGGAAATTCCGACCCCGCCTGTTTTCTCCCACGTGAAGTTGATGACCCCGGGATTCAGAGTAAGAAGCTCATCGTAGCTTCGGCCGTTCAGCGGCAGGTCCTTTACTTGCCGCTCTCCGACCAAACCCGCGCTCGCCGTCGGCGTGGTGCTGACCAACGGCGCTTCTCCCGTCACTGTCACTTGCTGCCTGACTTCGCCCAACTGCAAGACCAAATCGACCGTGGCCTCCTGCCCGACGTCGAGGGTGATGCCCGTGCGGAGCTCAGCTCTGAATCCGTCCTTTTGTGCCCTTATCTCATACCGTCCGACTGGAAGTGAGAGCACGCTGTAACGCCCCGTGCCGTCGCTCACTGCGGCACGAATCATTCCGGTCTCCAGGTTCCTCACAGTTACGCTCACCCCCGGCAACACGGCTCCCGACGGGTCGGCAGCCGTTCCCGAAATCGCGCCGGAGACTTGTGCCCGAGCTGCCGAGGTGAGCATGAGAGTCAACACCATCGCTGAGCAAAAAATGCCAAACGCATGGGCATGTTCCATTATCCCTTTTTGCCGGCGATTCATTTGCTCCCCTCCGATGGAAACTGGTCAAACCTGCCTGTTGTGTTTTTTCAGCCCTTGAGGGAATCGGCCTTATAGCTCGACATCAACACCCTCAGCAAAATATTGTATAGGCATCTGTCCATTTAAAGTCAATAGCATCAATTGCTTATATACGATAATATACGAATAGTCGTAGCGAATAAAATAGTAAGCCTACCCTGACTGCGTTCCCAGCCTGTGGCTTGAAGCCGAATTGGGGTCTAAAAGATGTAACGGAGGTAGGGACTGGGTTGGAGGTAACCGGATCGCTGCAGGACAAGGGGGCTGCGCCGGCGGCGACAAGCCCCGAAGATGAGCCAGGGCAAACGCACCAGAAGCGAGAGTCCGTTAGAAGCAACCGCTCGCAAGCGGCTGAGCCCGTCGTCATTTGGGCTAAGCAGGCTGCGGAAAAACCCGTTTGGCCTGTCATCCCGAGGAGTCCGCCATTCTTATTGGCGGACGACGAGGAATCTCGCACTGCGTTGAAAATACTCAGAGCGAGATTCGTCGCGGAGTTTACTCTGAGCCAACTGCGGAGATTCTTCGCTTCGCTCAGAATGACAGGCGAAGGGCTCAGGATGACAGCGAACGGGCTCGGAATGACAGCTTGAAGGAATTTTCCCGCAGCCTGTAAAGGCGCGATAATGATTCAACAAATGCAATGCGACAGTGAATCAGTGGTGTCCAGCACCGCCACCACCGCCGCCGCCGCTGGAGACGCTTCCACCGCCACCGCCAGAGTGTACCGCGCCGCCACCGGAGGAGCCACCACCTCCACTGGAGCGCCCGCCACCGCTACTTGAGCCGCCTCCAGCTTGTCCGTGGGCCATGATGCTGGCCCCAGACCGGCCCGCCGAGTGCGACACCGCGGGGCCGACCAAGGGACCGTTCTTGCCAATGGCGCCCCCTTTCTTTCCCCCACCTCCGAAGGCATCGCTGCGGAACTCACCCGCTGACCCTTGCACCGGATAGCGTCCCCCCAGGGTTGCGCCTTCAGCGGAGCGCAAGAGTTCGCGGCCGGATTGGAAATGATGATCCGCAAGCAGGGCAGTCTCCTTTGCCGCATCGCCTCCCATCAGGATGGTCGAAGGCGCGGATCCGTGGTGCGATGCGAGGCCTGCTCCTCCCTTACTGATCGGCGCGGGTGCGGGCGGCGCCGTCGCGGCCGCTGTATTGCTTTTGGATGTGGCTCCCGCGCCCAACGTCGGCGAGCTTGCCGCGCTCGTGGGTAGCGGGCTCGGTTCGAAGGGCGGGCGCACAATCAGGCTACCCGCCGTGGGCGGAGTCTGGCTCATGGTCTGGGGCGTAATCAACTGCCGATTCTGAACCACACTGGTTGGAACCGTGACAAGTCCCCTTGAAGGGAGGGGGAGAGGACCTGGATGACCACGTCCTGGTGGAACGCGAGGCGGCTGACCGCCCCCCCCCGTCGGCGCCCAGCCGATCCATCCCGGTCCTGCGTACCAATTCACCAGCGAAGCTCCCCAGAGCCCGCAACCGAACATTGGGTTCATCCAATACCAGCCGAAGGTGGGGTCGAAGTCCCATAGGCCGCAGTGATAAGGCAGCCAGCCCCAGGGTTCGCCGGAGATCCACGTCCAGCCGAATGCCGGGTACCATCCCCACTGGCCATAGGTGTAGGGCGACCAACCTGCCGTCGCGTAGGGCGACCAGCCGAATCTGCCGCTAGGAAGCGCAATCCATTCGCCATAGGTGTCAAGCTCGCTCCAGCCGTAGCGCGGTCCAATGGGATGGACGGCCTCGTCTTTTTCTGTAAGCTGCACCTGCTTATCCCGCGCCTCCGTCCACTGATCCCAAGCGTCCTTGACAATTCCTTTCTGGGTGTTGAAAGCCAACTCCGTGCCGCCGGACTTATGTTCCAGGATCTTGCCTTCGCTGAGTTTGGAAGACAGGGTGGGAGTAGCGACATCCACCGAGCCGTTGAAAACTTCCACGCGAAAGCTGTCCTGATCCAGGTCCGTGCGGAATTCGCACTTGCCACCGGGCGTCACCGTCGCGTCGGCGATCTTGACGCGATAGACATCGCCGGACGTGGGCTGAAAGTGGACAATGCCATCCTGTTTTGTCGAGCGCGGAGAGTTGTGCTCGGGCAGAAAGTGGAAAGTGGCATATCCTTGCTCAAACGTCATGCCGTTCAGCTTGTTGCCTTGGGCGTCCAACGCCAGTTCATCGAAAAGCAATTTGGAGAGCTCGCCTATGCGGGCAGTGGAACCGTTTTCAAATTCCACTTCGGCATAACCGCCGCCGGTAGTGGAGAGTTCGAAACCCTCCTGGATGGGCACGTTCACCATCGCTGGTTCCTCTTCCGCCGAAGCAGGCCGCTTGACCATGACTGTGCCACTCACGTAGCTCAGGCGAACCACCCGCGCGTGCGATTTCGGCCCCGCCTCAGCGGCCGTCAACGGGTTGTATACCATGGCCTTCCCTTTACCCAAGGTCAGGGAGCTGGCGTGGGCCGAGATCGTGACGGAGCCCGCCAACACGTGCAGTTGCACCGTCCCCGAGTTGAACTCCGTTTCGAATTCGGTCTTGCCATTTGAAGTCAAGGTGGCGTCCGCAATCTTCACCTTGGAAACGTCCTGTCGTCCAGGGATGAAATAAAAATCGGCATGTCCCCGTTCCAACGTAATGACGTTCAGTTTGTTTCCCTCCGCATCCGTGCTTAATTGCGTGAAGTCAGCTTTGGCGTGTTCGCTTAATCGAATCGTGGAGCCGTTCTCGAGCTGCACGTTGGCAAAACCGCCAGCCGATGTCGACAACACAAAGCCTTCCTCGATTGCGGTATTCACCTGTGCCTGGACCCCTGTGGCTGCGCCTGGGCCCTTCACCGTCACTTTGCCGGTGACCAAACTCAGCCGCACCGAGCGCACCTGGGAAGGGTTCTGTTGTTGGCCAAAGAGAGCTGCTGGTAGGAAGAGCAGCCCCGCGACAACAACCACGAGTACACGTCGTAAATGATCGTATCTCAAGGTAGGCCTCCGGCGGGGGTTTTACACTCCGCTTACATATCTTCTGACGAACCATCTCGGCATAAGGTTGCTGCTTTGGGACCCTTTTCAGAAAAATGTACGGAAATGACCTGACGAACAGCCGCCAGCAGAGCGGCCTTCGCTTGCTTCGAGAGGGCCGGAGCCCTGGGCGCCTTATACCTGCGGCAAGCCTCCACGGTGGTTTTCAAGCTCTCGAGATATGCAATGCAGGGCTGGCAGCCCTTCAGGTGGCGCTCTAATTGGCGGCAATTCTTCACCGGAAGCTCACCATCCAGATACTCGGAGAGCATGGCAAAGATCTGCTTGCAATGCCGGTCAGGCATGCTCTTTCCTCCCCGGCGGCTGCGCACGCTGGACATAACCAGCCAGCGCGTTGCGAAGGGAAACGCGCGCCCGGTGCAGGCGCATCTTGGTGGTGTCCTCGGAAATGCCCATCACTTCCGCGACTTCCTTGGTGTCGAGCTGTTCCATGTCGCGGAGAATCAGAACCAGGCGGTAAGGCTTGGGAAGGGCAAGCACGGCGTCTTCCAGCTTGCTGCGCAACTCCTTGTTCAGCAGGATTTCTTCGGGCGTAATCTCCCGGGATTTCACTGCCGGAGCTGTGCCGCCGCTTTCCTTGGGCATCAGCGCATCCAGGGAGAGCATTTGCGCGGGAGCGAACTTGCTCTTGCGGCGGCTCATCAGGCATTGGGTCCTGGCCACCTTGTAAAGCCAGACGGCCAGCGCCCGCGCGTCAGGAAACTCCTTCAGTTGCCTTGCCAGGCGGATGAGGGTTTCCTGCGCCGTGTCCTCGGCATCTTCGCGAACGCCACACGCTTTCATCCCGAAGCCATAGACAGTCTCTTGCAGAGTTTCGAGAGCCCGTTCAACGTCTTCGGGCCTTCCGGACTTCAGATTTGCGAGTGCTTGCTCAACTTGCGAATTCATAAGATACGTCGCCGGAATCGGGGATAGCGGGCCCAGTCTTGGGTCGCCTCCCCCGCGTTTGCAAATTAGATGCTAGCACAGCGGTTCCCCAACTTGTGAGGAGCAATTTCATGCCACCGGCGCCGTCCCATCCGTTCGAACCTGTGGAAAAATAAACAATCTCACGCAAAGACGCCAAGGCGCGCAGACTCGCAAGGAACAACTGCCTTGTTTTCTTTGCGCCTTCTACGACTTTGTCCCGCCTCGCGGGATGAAGTGCCTTTGGTCATCCAGGGATTATTTCACAGCTTCATCCTGCCGGAACCCAGCTGGGCCGTGTTGTCTTGTCCCAAAAGCTCAATTCTTTTTGTTACCTCTCCCTCTAAACTGCATTTATGCGGATGAGGCCAGGGAGATTACCATGCCATGGTTTTGCCTCCTCGGGCCGCAGGAAGCAAACCGAAAGCTGAGGTGAACCATGATTGAAGGAAAGCTGCGATTAACAACCGTCGAGGGCGAAGGAAGGCAGTTTGTTGCGGAGTCGGGTACTGGTCATGCCCTCTTGATAGACGACGCTAACGGCCACACGGGACCCAAGCCCATTGAGCTGGCCTTGCTGGCCCTTGGTGGCTGCACCGGTTTTGATGTGATCAGCATTCTTCGCAAGAAACGCCAGACGGTTACCGGCTATGAAATCGAACTCCATGCTGAGCAGAACCCGGAGCCGCCTTCTCACTTCACTCGCGTTGAAATCAAGCACCGGCTTCGGGGGCGCATCGATCCCGAGGCTGTCCGAAGAGCCATTCATCTTTCCGAGACGAAGTACTGTGCCGTGGGAGCGATGATCTCGAAAACGGCGAAGATCGAAACTACCTTTGAGATCCTGCCGGATGAGCCACAGGAAACACTCCGCGAGGCAGCGTAATGAAGAAGCTCATCCCACTGCTGGCAGTGCTTCTCCTGGCGGCAGGCGCAGGCGCTCAAACTCAGCCTGCCGCAAGAGAGTCAGCTCAGTCGCTTAGCCTTCAGGAAGCTGTGCGGATTGCGCTTCAGAAGAACCCTACCATCCAGGCGGCTGACGCCTATGCGCAGGCGGTGCAGCAGGGAATCACTGCGGCCAAGGCTTTCCGCTACCCGCGGCTGGATTTTGCTGAGGGATTCACGCGCGGCGACAATCCCGTTTACGTGTTCGGAACGCTGCTCACCCAGCGTCAGTTCACCGCCGCCAATTTTGCGCTGAGCTTCCTGAATACTCCTCCTCCGCTCGATGACTTTCGCACCGGCCTTACCGCCACGATGCCTCTCTACGACGCCGGCCAGATTTCCCGGCTGGTCCGGGACGCGAAGCTGCAAGCGCAGTCGGCGCAAAAGGGGAAAGATCGCACGCAACAAGAAGTCGTTTTCCAGGTGATCAATGCTTACTTGAATGAGTTGTTGGCCCGGGAGAGCTTGCGCGTTGCCAAGTCTGCGGTGGACATGACCAAGAGCGATCTCGATCGCGCCAGAGCTCGCCAAGAGAACGGGCTAGCCGTGCCCTCCGACTTGCTTAGCGCGGAAGTGCAGCTTGCTCAGGCGGAAGAAGACCTGCTGCGGGAGCAGAACGCCGTCGAGTTGGCGCACGCCGTGCTCAATGTGGCCATGGGCCTGCCGGAAGACGCTCCAACCGCAATCGCAGGAAATCTGAGCGAGGCGAGCTTCAACGCCGGTTCGTTGGATGAGAAGCAAGCCAAAGCCCTGGCCACGCGCCCGGATTATTTGCAGGTCTTGCTGGGCGAGCAGCAAGCTGCTAACGGCATGCACATGGCGCGAGCCGAGTTCCTGCCCAAAGTGAATCTCTTCAGTTCCTGGGAAGTTGATAACCAAACGTTCGCTGCGCGCGGCGGAAACAATTGGGCGGTGGGCGCCACGCTCAACATCAACCTCTTTGATGGCGGCGCGAAAATAGCCCGGTTGAAGGAGTCGAAAGCGCGTGAACTACAGGCGCAAGCCCTCGAGACGCAGATGGCCTCGGCGGTCCGCCTTCAGGTTCGGGAGGCTTACTCGAACCTGGCCACCGCGCAGAAGCGCCTGGGAGTTGTGAAGGACGCGTCATCACAGGCCGTGGAGAGCCTGCGCATCACGCAGAGCCGCTACGAAGAGGGGCTGGCCACCATCACCGACCTGCTCCGGGCCGAAACCGCCAGAACGGCCGCCGAGAAGAACGCTCTGAACGCCGTCTTTGATTACCGGCTTAGTTACGCCGCGTTGGAGCTTGCCACCGGGGAACTCTCCGCGAATTCTCCGGCGCTGAACCAGTAGACGGCGCCGGGTGTAGCGCGGGCGTCTCGCCCGCTGTTGCGGAAGCGTCCCGCTCCCGCAGGTCGAGCCGCAGACAACGTGCAAGAGAGCGCGGGCAGGATGCGCGCGCCACGCCTGGGGCGGCAGACGTGCAAGGGAGCGCGGGCGAGACGCCCGCGCTACACCTGGGGCGGCAGAGCCGCGCTGAAGCATGTCGACGGAATCAAATCCAACGGAGTAATAGCAGCAACCATGCAGAAACGAACAGTCCTTCAGCTCTTGTCACTTCTAATTGTTGTGAGCCTCCTTCCTGCCTGCGGCTCGAACCGCTCCGGGGAACAAGGGACGGCGGAGACCGTCTCCGGCGTGAAGCTCGAAACGGTCCGTTTGAATGCCGTACCCCAGATGTACGAAGCTGTGGGGACGGTGCGCTCGGCAAACGTCAGTGTATTGAACGCCCAGATTGGCGGCGCCGTGCGGGAGATTCGTGTCAGGGCCGGCGACCGCGTACGGAGTGGCCAGCTTCTGGCGATGATTGACGATCGTGCCCCGCACGCGCAAGTTGACGCTGCACAGGCCGGGGTTCAGGAAGCCGAGGATGGACTTGTGGAGGTCGAACAGGCCCTCCAGGCCGCCACGGCGGACCGGCAGTTTGCCGAGGCCACCTACAAACGCTATCAGAACCTGCTGGCAAAGAACTCGCTGAGCCGCCAGGAGTTTGATGGCGCGGAAGCGAAATACAAGGCGGCGCTGGCCAATGAGCGCGCCCTCCAGGCCAAGAAAAAAGGGATCGAAGCTCGCAACCAACAGGCCCAAGCACAGAAATCTTCCGCAGAAACTATGCTGAGTTATTCCCGCATTGTGTCGCCCATCGATGGCGTGGTAACGCAGAAGTCTGTTGATTCCGGAACCGTGGTGATGCCGGGGGCTTCCCTCTTGACGGTCGAGGAGAGCTCCCATTACCGGCTCGAAGCCAGCCTGCCGGAAGAATTCCTCGCCAAGGTGAAGGTGGGAGAGGAGACGCCTGTCACCACCGCGCGTGGCGCCATCCACGGGCATGTGGCGGAAGTTGTGCCGGCAAGCGATCCCGCCAGCAGGACGTTTCTTGTCAAAGTTGCTCTTCCTTCCGGTTGCCTCTGCCAGTCCGGAGAGTATGCGACGGCCCTGTTCCCGGTAGAGCAGACGCGAATGATGTCAGTCCCACAGTCGGCTCTGGTTGAACACGGTGAACTCGAGGGCGTTTACGTGGCGAACTCGCAAGGCGCGGTCGAATATCGACTGGTGAAAACGGGCAAGAGCGGGGGTGACCGCATAGAAATTATCTCAGGTTTGAACGAAGGTGACCGGGTCGCTGTGACGCAGGTGGAGAAGCTCCGCGACGGCATTCGCGTGGAGGCACAATGACCAGGGGAAAGCTTGGTTTTGCGGGGCGTGTCGCCCACTACTTCATCAACTCGAAGCTCACCCCGCTCCTGATGGTTTTTTCGGTCCTGCTTGGCGCCTTCGCGGTTCTCAAGACGCCGCGGGAAGAAGAACCCCAAATCATCGTTCCCATGATGGACGTTTTCGTCGAGATGCCGGGCGCGTCTGCGCAGGAAGTGGAACAGCGGGTGGCGACGCCCATGGAAAAACTCCTTTGGGAAATTCCCGGCGTCGAATACGTTTACTCCACCAGCCGCGCCGGCATGTGCATGGCGATTGTCCGCTTCAAGGTGGGAGAAAAAGAAGAAGACTCCATTGTCAAGCTCTATAACAAGCTCTATTCGAACTTCGATCTGATTCCTCCCGGCGCTTCCAAGCCGCTGATCAAGCCCCGCTCGATTGATGACGTTCCGGTGCTGGCCCTGACCTTCTGGAGCGACCGGTATGACAACTCCACCCTGCGCCGCATCGCTGCGGAAGTGGACCGGGAAGTGAAGAGCATTGACGACGTTTCGGGAACCAAAGTTACCGGGGGCGAACAGCGCCAGCTCCGCGTTCTGTTGGACCCCGCGAAGATGGCGGGCTACGGTGTGGCCCCAGCCGGCATCTATGCGACTCTCGAACATGCCAATCAACAGCTCCAGGTTGGAAGCTTCGCGGCGGGAAACCGTGAATTCGCAGTGCAGACGGGTGACTTCCTCCACAACGCTCAGGAGGTGGGCGCGGTTGTGATTGGGGTCTCCGCCGGGCGGCCGATTTATGTTCGAGACGTCGCTGAAATCCGCGATGGGCCGGCGGAGCCCGCGGACTACGTGCTCTTCGGGCGGGGCCTCGGCGCAGCCAAAATCCAAACGGGTGCTATGGGCGAGTATCCTGCGGTGACCCTCAGCCTCGCCAAACGCAAAGGAAAGAATGCCGTGGTGGTGGCCGACCGCATCCTCGAAAAGGTCAACAACCTCAAGGGAACGCTGATCCCTTCCGGCGTGCAATGGACGGTCACCAGGAATTATGGCGACACGGCGCAGGAGAAATCCAACGAACTGCTGAAGCACCTGCTCCTCGCCATACTCTCCGTGACGGCCCTGATTGCCCTCGCCCTGGGCTGGCGCTCTTCCCTGGTTGTGCTGGCGGCCGTTCCCGTGACGCTGGCCCTGACCCTGTTTCTCTATTACATTTATGGCTACACACTCAACCGGGTCACGCTCTTCGCTTTGATCTTTTCCATCGGGATCCTGGTGGACGACGCCATCGTGGTGGTCGAGAACATCACGCGCCACCTTCACCTTCCGGATAATAAGGACCGTCCCATCGCGCACATCGCCGTGGAGGCCGTGGACGAGGTGGGCAACCCCACCACTTTGGCCACCTGGGCCGTCATCGCCGCCATTCTGCCCATGGCTTTTGTGGGCGGTCTGATGGGTCCCTATATGCGCCCCATACCGATCGGCGCCTCGGTGGCCATGCTGTTCTCTCTGCTCATCGCCTTTGTGATCTCTCCTTGGGCGGCCATCCGCATTTTGAAGCGCGAAGGCGACCATCATGAGCAGGAAGGCCGGGAAGGTTGGAGCACCCGGCTCTACCGCCGCCTGATGACGCCACTGCTCGTCAACGCGCGTAAGCGCCGCGCTTTCCTGGTGGGTGTCGCACTCCTTTTGCTCCTGGCCCTGGCGATGCCCTTGCTCAAGATCGTGCCCGTCAAGATGTTGCCCTTCGATAACAAAAGTGAGTTCCAGGTGATTGTGGATATGCCGGACGGCACCACCCTGGAACAGACTACTATGGTCACCAGAGAAATCGCCCGGCGTATCGCCCAGGAGCCGGAGGTCGTTAACTACGTGGTTTATGCGGGGACCGCTGGGCCCTATAACTTCAACGGACTCGTGCGCCACTATTTCCTGCGGCAAGGCCCCAATGAGGCGGACATCCAGGTGAACCTGCTGGCGAAAGGTGAGCGCTCCGCGCAGAGTCACGACATTGCCAAGCGCGTCCGGTTGGCCATTGAGCCCATCGGGGAAAAATACGCAGCAAAGCTGAAAGTGGCGGAGATCCCGCCGGGGCCTCCCGTCCTCCAGACCTTGGTGGCCGAAATCTATGGCCCCGATCATGGCCAACAGCTTGACGTTGCGACGCAGGTTCGCGACGCCTTCAAGCGCACCCCGGGCGTGGTGGATGTGGACTGGTACGTGGAAGACCCTCAGCCTCAATATCGCTTCGTCGTCGATAAGGAAAAGGCGTCCTTGAACGGCGTCTCCACCGATCAAATCACACAGACGCTGCGCATGGCCCTGAGCGGGGCGGTGGTGGGAATCGCGCACCAGCCGAAAGAGAAAGAAGACGTCGATATTGTGCTTCAGCTTCCCCGCAAGGAGCGAACCAGCCTGACCGACCTGGGCGAGATTCGCGTCTTGTCGACGAACGGGACCCTGGTGCCCATGAGCGAACTGACTAAGGTCGAGGAGGGAACCATTGAGAAGAGCATTTACCACAAGAATCTCAAACCCGTGGTGTACGTAACCGGCGACGTGGCGGGCAAAGAAGAAAGCCCGGTTTATGCCATCATCAATCTCTCGCGGGAATTGGAGAAGATTAAGACGCCCACCGGTGTCACCCTCGAGCGCTACCTCACTCATCCACCCTTCATGACCGACCAGGTCTCGATGAAGTGGGATGGGGAATGGCAAATTACCTACGAGGTTTTTCGTGACCTGGGCTTTGCCTTCGCGGTTGTGTTGGTGTTGATCTACGCGCTCGTGGTTGCGTGGTTCAAGTCGTTCCGCGTGCCGCTCGTGATCATGGCCCCGATTCCACTTACCTTAGTGGGAATACTTCCCGCGCATGCGCTGATGGGCGCCTTCTTCACGGCCACCTCGATCATCGGCTTCATCGCCGGCGCCGGAATCATCGTGCGGAACTCGATTATCCTCGTCGATTTCATTGAACTTCGCAGACAACAGGGATTGCCGCTGCAAGAGGCCGTGGTGGACGCGGGCGCCGTGCGCTTCCGGCCTATGCTCCTGACCGCCGCTGCCGTGGTGGCGGGCGCGTTCGTCATCCTGTTTGACCCCATCTTCCAGGGCTTGGCGATTTCATTGATGGCCGGCGAAGTGGCTTCAACGTTCTTGTCGCGCATGGCAGTGCCGGTGCTTTACTACCTGCACGCCAAACACGGCGCGTAGGGCCGAATGGCGTTCGGCCCGGGGGCTACCTACACGCCGTACACGGCTCCTAGGGCCTAATCCGTCAACTGACGGATTCGGCCCAGGGGCGAGCGCCGCTCGCCCCTACATGATGTGCAGAATCTTCGCGGCAAGTGAAGGAAGCCAGGATGTCATTTCTTCGGAGACAATTGTTAGATTATTCTTTGGAGGCAAAAACATGGATCTGAATCGTTGGCTGAGACTGATTGCGGGCACGTTTGTTCTTGGGACCCTGCTGCTGGGCTATTTCCTGAGTGCCAAGTGGTTCCTGTTCACGGGCTTCGTGGCCCTGAACCTCATTCAATCGGCGTTCACGAATTGGTGCCCCATGATGATCTTCTTGCGAAAGCTGGGCGTGAAAGCCTGAAAAGCGTATGATTTGACTATGGCAAACTTCTTGATTTTCGTTCTCTTCCTTGTGGTCTGGTTCCTGGTCCTGCCGCGCATTCCCGGAATCTCGCGCTTTACCTGAGCGCGGCGTTTTGCCTCCCCGGCGGGGAAATCGAAGCAAGAAAGCTGTGACATCAAACCTAAGAAGTGAGATGGGTTTCCCATGCCTATCTTTGAATACGCCTGTTGCAACTGCGGACACATCTTCGAAAAGCTCGTGTTGACGCGCAACCAGGAACCGCCTGAGTGCCCCCAATGCGGATGGAAGCGGGTCGAGCAGAAGTTCTCGGTCTTTGCCACAGGCGGCGCCACAAGCAAGTCAGCCGGCGGCGCGTGTGCCCCTTCCGCTGGCGGTTGACAGCTCTAATTGGGGAGCAGGCTGCTTCCTTATCCATGCGCATGATGACCCACGACTCGAAGTTGGGAATTCAGGACTATTTCAGACCTTCGCAGTCTTGCTCGTCCATGGACAAACCCCAGCCCTATTCCTAGCCTCTCCGAGACCGAGGCGGGCACGCTGTCTCTTGACAAGTGGAAAAAAGTAGGCTAGCATAGTGAGTTGAAGCCATGCAGGCGGTCATGGCCTCCAGGGAATGCTATGCTGCAATGCCACCCTGATCTCCCAATCCAGTCTTTAGAATGTCCCAAGCGGGGCCAAAAGCCCGAAAAACTCCCTTTTCTTAGGCGGACAACAAGTCCATTCTCGACAGAGAAAGAGAAAAGTAGTTTCTTGAAAATGAACGAACAAAGCGGGAATGTCTATGAAAACAAAGGATCGGTTTTCCACAGCCAGCCAAAAAGCGGGAATGTTATAGAAAACAAAGGCCGTTATGCGCTGAAAGCGGGAATGCTTCTGAAAACAAATGACTTAGATTGTATGTCGTGGGTGGTAGCCGGGGGAAGAACATGTTCTAGGTTTCAGGTGTCAGGTTTCAGAGGATGACGCAGTGAGATTGGAATCACGCTTCGAGATCAGATCGGAGTCATGCTGCGCCCCTCCTCGCGCCCGGCATCGTGTCAGAATCAGTGACCACGTTCATCGGGGTCAGCAGACGCGGTCACGCCTTAGGGCTTGTCATTCTTCCTTAGCCTCGTGATGCGGCTTTGGCCGGAGGCTCTTGGCGACGATTTCCGCCAGGTCAAGGATTTCGAGGTCGTCGCGCTGGGCGTGGTTGGCGGCGTCGCGAAGCATGATGGGACAGTAAGGGCAAGCCACCACCATCGTGGCGGCCTTGGTTTCGGCGAGCTCGGCGAATCGAAGTTCGTTCACTCGCTGTCTGTTCTGATCCCGTTGGTCGTCAGCTATGAAAAGCCTTGCGCCGCCCGCTCCGCAGCATCGCGTGTTTTGGCCATGGTGCGCAGTTTCGGTGAGCGAGACTCCGCAGGAGCGAAGGATTTTCCTCGGCGCAGCGGTGATGCTGCGGCCCCGCGCAAGGTAGCAAGGGTCATGGTAGGTTGCCGCCAAGACAGACGGTTCGACGGGGAGCTGTGGGAGCAGCTTCGCAATGAGTTCCGCATGGTGCACTACCTTGATTTGGAGTTTCGCGTAAGCGGCGCTTTGCCGGTAGTCCTTATCCAACATCGTGGTGCAGTGCGGGCAACACGATATGATGTTTTTCACCTGCGCATTAGCGAATGTCTCGATAAGCTTTTCGGAAAGTTGCAGGGAAAGGTATTCGTTGCCTGCGCGTCGCGCCGGTTCACCGCAGCAGGTTTCGCGGGGAAGCACGCCCCATGAAACACCGCCGGCATCAAGAATCTGTTTCATGGCCAGAGCGACCGCCTGGCCATGCTGATCGAAACTCAATCCGCAGCCAAGCCAGAAGAGCCATTCCTGGTGGCCATCGAAGATCGGAAACTGCTTCGACTGGATGAGATTTTGTCGTGTGTCGTGAGCCATCCCCCAGGGATTGTGCGGAGCACGTTCCATAGTTGTAAACAGTTGGATCACTTTGCCGTTGGTGACGCGACCCTCGCTGACGAGCCCACGCCGGAGGTCGAGAATTTTCCTTCCTACATGCTCGATGCCCAAAGGACATGCGTACTCGCAGGCGCCACAAGCTAGACATTGGAAGAGGTCTTCCTCCGAAACGAAAACCTTGCCATGTGCTTTCTCCCTGGCAGTCCCCGCGACAACATCGCCGCCGCAGAGCAGGCCTTTCTGCGCGTCGAGGATGATTTCCTTGGGACTGAGTGATCCACCCACCAGGTTAGCCGGACAGAACTCGGTGCAGCGGCCGCACTCGACGCAAGCATTGAGGTCGAGAACGTCTTTTCGGCCAAAGTCCTTGAAGTGGATAATCCCCAGGTCGTCGCCTTCTTCCCGCAGCGCCCGCATGGCGCTGGTTGTGTCCGAACGCAGGAATATGGTGATCGGGGCAAGCACCAGATGCAGGTGTTTCGACAATGGGATTACATCGAGCAAGGAAAAAAACGCAATTGTATGTAGCCACCAGTTCACCGTCCAAGCGGTGCTTCCGACGGGAAACACTCTCCAGCCCAGAAGATACGTTGCCATTAGCGCTGAGATAAGGAAGGCCACAATCCCGGAGGAAATGGAGAGTTTCCCGAGAGGCTGCGGTCTTAATACAAAGCGCCGAAACGACAGGCCAATCATGGCCACAAGCACAGCGACAGCCCATACGGCGACAAACGTGCCATACCAGTTCCGCGTCCCTAGTGCTTTTGAAAGTCCGCGTAAGCCAAGGAGGAGGTGTTGTGCGCTCACCCAGGCGAAGGCGAGAAATCCCCACACGACCACGGCGTGGAGTATGCCGACAATTGGCCGGTCGCGCACCACTCGATATTGCAGGACGACTTCTACAAAAACACGCCACAGCCGTTTAGGAATATTGTCATGAGGAAGGTCTCCATGCTTTGGAAATATCGAAAAAATCCGCCGATTAAGCGTCTTCAAGAACAACCAAACACTTGCTATGGAGAGCGCGATAAATATCGCCCGCGAGAGATCGCCCAAAAGAAAAGCGGCGCAAAAAGCGAGGGTGATGGTTGCAACCATCAAGGAGTATTCCTTGTAGCGTTCTAAATCCATCCCTTACTCCATGACGTCAGAGGAAGTATGCTGTAGCCTCTCACGCGGCAGATTTCTTTCTCGGCTTCGAGCAATCCCGCGGTCCAGCGAGCGATGTGGTCGCCGCCTTGGCAACCCTTGATGTTCCTTACGATGTATCGCACCGTCAAAAGGTGCGCCGCGACCCTGTGGGTCGTCAAGCGCGTTCGTCGCAGCAACGTGCCCAGGCCCGGAATTCGTAGGGAATACAAATTCTTGGCGCCGAACAGAGGATCTGAGCCTTCACGTCCAGACGCGCATTAAGCCCCGATTGAAGCGCATCCGCTCATCCCGCCACCTGGGCAACTTTGAGTCACGGCGGCACATGCCGGCGGTTGACGGCGCAGCACTCTCGCGTCGATGGCAGTTTGCTGCCTCGCGATTCAGCATCCATCCTATCAAAACTCGGCAAGAGGGGGAATTGCTATGCGCCCTTTTCAACCGGATAACCTCTATCCACCCAGTCCGTGCCCAAATTGTCGGGAATGTAAAGCACTTTCAGCTTTGTGAAACCCAGGTTATGCAGGGCTTCGTAAGCCGGCTTCACGTTGGGACAACGCCTCCAGGGGCAGCATCCACAATAGATAACGATGAATCTGCTTCGGGCGAGTCCTTCCACTCGCTTGCGCAACTGCTGCACCACTGCTTCGTCGGCGGCCGGACCATAGTATTCAGAACCCGGAAGATGGGCCTGGCTGTAAGGAAAGCGAAAGCCCACATAAATGAGGAGTGGTCTTTCGCCTTTGGGTGATTGGAGGATTTTGACCAAGTCCGGAGCGTTGATGAGATCGGCCGCAGGGATTGGAGATGGCTCCGTTGGTTTGCCCTGCGAGGCGCCCTGGATAGCTTCGGCTGGGGCGGCAAAGACTGGCGGGGTCTTTATCCCCATGGTAAGGAGTGAACCCAGGAGGAAGAGAGCCGCGAGTGCGACAGCAACTCTCGAAAAGGTCAGAGGCTTCAACATCATCAATTGCTTTCCGGTTATCCTTGCATCCTCCGTGTCTGCCAAAGGATGAAGAAAACTCGCCTGCACGATCTCCATGAGGCTATTTGCTCGTCGTAGCCAGCCCCCATTTCGATTTCAGGCTGAGTAGCAATATACGCTTCACCGAAGCCGCGTTCAATGCTTCCAGTTTTCAGTCCAGGTATTTTCAGCCGCTCCGGGAGCGGCAGATGGTCGTCTGGCAGTCGTCGCGGGTCGCTCCTTAGCCCCCTTTTTTCTCGAAGCGATGGTCAGCTTTCACTTTCCTAAGTCCCGACCCATTGAGCCAACCTGACCTTGCCACCTTGAAGCAGTCAAACTGCGGGAAATATGGCTTGATGTCCAGGAGAGGCGTTCCGTTCAAGATATCAATGTCACGAACACTGAGCAAGTTGCCGCGCACCTCGAGCAGACGTACCGCCGACAGGCCGATTGGGTTCGGACGAGCCGGGGCACGGGTGGCAAATACTCCGCGTGGAGTGTCGTCAAGATACGGCTTGACCACTAAATCGCACTTTTCAAATGTTGCCCGGTCGAACCAATAGAGAAGCCAGATGCGTTCGAATCCTTCGAGGTCTTTGAGGCCGGGAACGAACTCCTCGAAAACCTCCACAGTGCCCTCTGCGTCCTGCGCAAAACGGGGCTGTATCGGTGTGCCTGTTGCTTGTTGAAAGGGGGAATGAATAAGGCCGATGGGTTTGACCTTCATAAGCGGAGCGCCCTGCCTTTCCGTCGCCCTCAATTGTCCGGGAAAGCCGAAATTCTTCTGAGGCAGCTCACGAATTTCGAGCTAGCTCTTCCAATCAAGCGGGCTGCTTCCATATCCACACCTGTTTTGCGACGACCATTGACATTTGCTATCCGGCGCTCCTTCTGGACTAATCGAAATCCGGAAGGTGCGGCCGCATTCTGCCCATGCCCTGTCCAGACCCAGACCGCATGTCGATCCGCAATTGGTTGCACAATGCAAATTCTTGATTGGCCTGCGCGGTCTCACCGAGCTTGCGAAGCGCCACGGCCAGATGATAGTGCGCCTCTGACTGCTTTGGGTCGAGCCGAATCGCCTCCCGAAACTCGACTATTGCCGCCTCAAAGTTGCGGTTATATTCGTCTATCTTCCCTACGCCGAAATGATAAAAATAGGTGTGGGGAGCTTCTTGGCCCATCCGCTTCAGAACCGTCTGGGCCTCGTCGAGCTTTCCTTGCACCTCCAATGTTTCTGCAAGGTAGTAGAATGCCAAGTCCTCCCGCGAGTCGAGGGCGAGTTCCCGGCGGAACTCCTTTTCTGCGGTCTCGAGGTCACGGGTTGTCCAGGCAATGAACCCCAGGGCAAAATGCGCCCCCCGGCAATGCGGGTCGATGGCGAGGGCGCGCTGGAGTTCACCCCTCGCCTCATCCAGTTTGTCCTGCGCGTCGAAGGCGCGTGCCAGGAGCAGATGGGCCCAAGCATAATGGCCAGCTAAGGAATCCTCGCGGCTGAAAAGCTCCAGCATTTTCTGGGGGGCACCCGCCCGAAGATAGCTCTTGCCCAACCATTCCACGATTTCAGGGTTTCCGGGTTGAAGTTGAAGCGCGCGTTCGAAGCTGTCGGCGGCTTCAGCATGCTTTCCGGAGTGAAAGTAAGCGCGTCCCAGTCCCAGGTTCGCTTCCAGGTTTTTCGGCTCTCGCTTCAACACTCCAAGGTAGATCGGAATCGCCTGTTCGAAATGCTCGGCTCTCTCCAACTCCTGCGCGCGCTGCAACTCACTCCGCGCTTCTTGCGCATGGCACCAGGCGACCCCGCAAAGCGCTCCGGCCAGAACGACTATGACCCAAATGCCTTTTCGCATCAGCTACCATCTTAGCCGCACGGAGACACATGTCAACAGGGGGAGTGCCTCGTTGCAACGTGCTATAACATAAGCCGTCAACCTCTCTACGGGCGACGAAGAAAAGAATCACCACAGAGCGCACGGAGACCACAGAGAAAAACACTTCTGCTTTTCTGTGCGAACTCCGTGGCCTCTGTGGTGAGTTTCCTCTTGGCTTGCGGCTCTGCCGCGCTGTGCTACTTTGTGCCGGTGGGGCTGGAGGGCGTGAGGCCAGGTGGAGACTTCGGGCGCCCAGCCTGAATCTCATCACCGCGGAAGAAGCGGCCCGGCGCGGCGCGCATTTCCGCCATGGCGGGGAATACCTTTGAGTAATCGTTGCGCGCATTCCAAAAAAGGAACCCTACCCCGCCTTGTTCCCTGGCCACGCTGACTTGGGTTCGAATATAGGCATCGGAATACGTTTTGGTGCGCCAGGCAAAGGCCTGAAGCCATGGCCGCAGAACAACCTCGGTTTCCGCTGTAATCTCCTCGAACCGCTGCATGGACTCTCCTATGAAGTGCTCGGGCGCGTCGCCCGGCCTCGCGTATCCCTCCATGCCGAAGAAGTGCGACGGATAAACCATCGGGGAAAGCACGTCGCAGAACTGCGCCATGGCTGGGATGTCCTGGCCGGTGTGCTCCAAGTCAACCGGGCGTTGCCAGGCCATCACGCCGAAGACATCCACTGAAACCAGGACCCCCAGCGGGTGGAGTTCTTCATAGGCGCGGGAGAGAAAATCGCTGATGACATCGGAACGATCCCAGTCCGGATGCGAAGACTGGAATGCGAATTGGGCATCCTTCTGATCGCCTTCTGCGGGGAAGCGCACATAATCGAACTGGATTTCGTCCACCCCGGAGGTCGCCACCGCTCGGGCCAGCGCCAAGTTGTAGTTTTGAACTTCCGCTTGTGACGGGTCCGTCCAAACCAGTTTCCCGTTTTCTCTCCACGGCTGACCGGTGCGGCGAGACTGCACCGCCAAGGCAGTATGGTTTTGCGCAAGATATTCGTCACGGAAGAGCGCAATGCGCGTGATCGCGTGCAAACCCAGGGAATGGAGGAAGCGGGCGAACTTGGGAAGACTGCGGATGGGAACGTTCTTCCGCTTAGGCGCCAGTTCGTGCTCGAAAGGTACGTTAACTAAGCCGTCCATGTCCTTTACGTCGAAGACGACGGCATTGCCGCTGGCTTCCCGCCAACGCTGAATCAACTGCAAACCATGCTCGCTACCGGCCATGTAGCCGGTAAGGTAAATACCGCGCATCTCGAAATCCTTGGCGACGGGAACCGGCTGCTCTACCAGCGGCGCTATGAGAATGCCGGGGATGGTCACTTCGGCACCGGGCCGAAGGTACTCTCCTATCTTGCCGGGGTTTGCCTGTCTGATTGCTGCCTCCAATTCCGCCGTGGTCATGTAAGTTGTTTGAGGCAGGTAATGGCGCGCCAGCGAGGGGAGGCTTTCCCCGCGGTTCACGGTGTGGACTACGGTCTGCGTTGGGGCCTCGCCGGGCGCCGGCGGCGGGACGTTTTCAGTAGACTTTGTTCCAGGTTTCTGAGGTATATTGCTGGTGTTAGCCGGTGTGGACTCGGGCAGCGAACCCGGCTTTTGGTCGGCGGGTTGTGTCTTTCCTTGCGGGGGAGCTGGCGCAGGAGGAAAAGTCGGCGCGCCGCCAAAAAGCACCATGGCGACGAGAACCACTGAGAATAAAGCGCCAACGAAATCGGACCGGGGACTGCCCAGCATCGTTTTTTTTGCCCTGCGCTGCAACCCTCATCATAGCAGCCTGAGAGGAAGTAGCAAAGCACGGCGTCTTGGGAGTCGCTGAGTTCAGTGGACACCACAGCACCTATTTTCTTGTTGGCTACGGACGGTAGCTGAGCGTATGATGAACGGAAGTCCTTTTTCGATTGAAATTCCTCCAGCGAAAGGGAGTTAAGGATGGGACGCAAGTACGGACAGCGGGGATACATGGAGTCGGACCGCGAGCGCGAGAGGTCCGAGAAGAGACCTGCCCCCAGGAAGGAGCAGTTCGGGCCGAAGACTCCGGCCATGCCGGGAAAGCGCGAGGTGGTACGGTGCGCTTCCTGTGCAATGATTTTGCCGGTCGGGATCGACCTGCAAGGACGCTGTCCAAAGTGTGGCTTTGAACTGCACAGTTGCAAGCAGTGCGCCTTTTTCGATACTGCCAGCCGGTTTGAATGCACCCAGCCGATTCCTGCCCGCATCCCGAAGAAAGACGCCCGGAACCATTGCAGCTTCTATTCGCCGCGGACGACCATCGAACGTGAGACCTCCACTTCCAGGCCTCTGGATGCACGCCAAGCCTTTGAGAACCTTTTCCGAAAGTAGCGGCGCTCGAGTGGCCACTCCGAATCCCCATACATGGTCAGTCAGAGACGAGGAATCGACGGCGAAAAGTGTCTGCACCAAAGCAGGGTCAGCTGGGATCTGAGGCTGGAACTTCCAAAGGACAAAATGTCACTATCTCCTCTCTTTTCAATATTTTAGCCATTCCATTCAACCTCTCTCCTCTGCCATTCGCTGCTTAAATGCCGCCATCCGAAACATATGAATTGCTCCGGAAAGATTGCGATAGTCTAATGCGGGCCGGGCAGGAGATGCCTTCTTCGGTTAGCAGACTTCGTCTCTCGCCCGCTTAGCTTTACGGTTGTGGCCCCAATGTTGTCCCGTGTCCTCGCCACCCGACCGCGCGTAATTGCACCACGATTCTTCTTACGGAGGCATTATGGCTACTGTCACTATCACTCCTGAAGTGCAAACCTCGCGACGGAGGGATTTCCAGACCGTTCAGCCAGAAGTGACTTTTACGGGCGCACCTATCGAACCTCTACAGAAGGGCCTGCCAAAGACTACGCAGTCGGTCTGCCCGGAATGCCTGAAAGTGATCGAGGCACGGTTGTTCGAAGAGCAGGGCGCGGTTTACATGGAAAAAACCTGCGCGGAGCATGGCGATTTTCGGGACAAGATCTATTCGGACGCCAAGCTCTATCTCAAGATGGAGGAGTTCGAGTTCGGCGACAACCGGGGAGTTGAGAACCCGCAATTCCCCGACGCGACACGCTGCCCGGAGGATTGTGGTTTGTGCTCGCTCCATACCTCGCACACGGTGCTTTCCAATCTTGATCTCACGAACCGCTGCAACCTCACCTGCCCGGTGTGCTTTGCCAACGCCAACACTGCGGGATACCTGTACGAGCCTTCCTTCGAGCAGGTGCGCGGGATGCTCAAGACGCTTCGTGAGCAGCGCCCGGTGCCCAACCGCGTGGTGCAGTTCTCAGGCGGCGAGCCCACCATTTATCCGCGTTTCCACGACGTCCTGCGCATGGCCACGGAGATGGGCTTCACCCACATCCAGTGCGCGACCAACGGCATTGAATTCTCGGACCTGGAGTTCGCCCGGAAATGCAGGGAAGCCGGCCTCCACACGCTTTACCTGCAGTTCGACGGCGTCAGCGATGAAGTTTACCTGCGCGTGCGCGGCCAGAGGCTGCTGGAGAAAAAGCTGGCTTGCATCGAAAACTGCCGGAAGGCAGGCCTGAAGATCATCTTCGTTCCCACCATCGTGAAAGGCGTGAACGACCACCAGATCGGCGCTATGATCCGCTTGGCCATCGACAACATCGACTGCGTCAGTGGCTTCAGCTTCCAGCCGGTTTGTTTCACGGGGCGCATCAACCGCAGGGAACTCGAGAGCAAGCGCTTTACGCAATCGGATCTGGCGCACGCCGTCGCCGACCAGACCGGCCTGACCGACAAGTATGAGGATTGGTTCCCTCTGTCCTGCATATCGCCCTTCTCGAAACTGCTGTCGAACTTGCAGAATTACGAACGCCCCAACCTGACGTCTCACCCCCACTGCGCCATGGGGACCTACCTCTACGTTCACCCCGACACGAAGAAGGCCATCCCCATCACGCGCTTCTTCGATATGCCCGCCATGCTGCGCGAGATCGACCGGCTCGCCCGCCAAGCTCAGGGAGCACGATTTAAGATGTTCACTAAGATCAATGCCTGGCAGAAGCTTCGCCGGCTTTTCAAGCCGCAGTTTGCCCCGCCGGGTTTGACCTTCGAGCGCTTCCTCCAGACCCTGCAGGGCATGACCGACCACGAATACGGGCGGGGCAGGGGCGACGGCACATTCACGTACAAGACGTTGCTCGTGGCGGGCATGCATTTCATGGACTCCTACAATTATGATTTCGCCCGCGTCAAGCGTTGCGTGATCCACTATGCTGCCCCCAATGGCCTTGTCTATCCTTTCTGCATTTACAATTCCGGACCCTGCATGCGCGAGAAAATTGAGCGGCAATTTTCCGTGCCCTTCGATCTGAAGGCCGCGAAGCAGAACGGCAACGGCTTGGTGCAGGTCGAGAACTAGCCAAACGGATTTGAAATTCTCCGCCCCCGTGACGCAGCCTGCTGCTGAACTTCGGCGAACCGTCACTTGAATACAAGCGATTTGTGGACAGCAAGTGATCCGCAGATTGCGCAGATGACGCAGACGAGTCGAGACCGGTGCCAATCTGTGTCATCTGCGGAGTCTGCGGATCATAACTTCAAGGTGCCAGTTGAAACCGTCGTCCACTCCTGATACCGTTGACGGGCGGCGCAGATTCGCCCGCGAGAAATCTACATGCTCGAGCTTGGAGGGGAAACGAAGATGAAAAACGCAGCCATAGTCCTTACATTCCTGGCCTTCCTATCGCCAAATGTGTGGCCTGCGCAGGAACAAACGACCACACCTGTGCCTGCCCCGAAGGCCCCGTCCTCTACTCAGAAAGGCACCGCTCCTGTTCCGAAGGCCGGAGCGGCCCATCCCAGCGCGGCTCCGATGACCATCACGCCCTCGGGACTGAAATACAAAGACTTGGTGGTTGGCAAAGGACCGCAGCCCAAAGATGGCGACACTGTGGTGGTGAATTACACCGGAACATTTACGAACGGCAAGGTTTTCGACACCTCCGTGGGCAAACAGCCATTTAAATTCAAGTTGGGTCGCGGTAACGTGATCAAGGGTTGGGACGAAGGTGTGGCCACCATGCACGTAGGAGGAAAGCGCAAGCTGGTGATCCCTCCCGATTTGGCCTACGGGCCGGGCGGCTATCCGGGAGTGATTCCTCCCAATTCCACACTCACTTTTGTCGTCGAACTCCTGAACATCGAGTAATTGTTTGTGTTACTCTATCAAGTGCGTCCCACGACAAGGGCTTTCCCTGTGGGACCTCATTTATGGCCCTGATTGCTCCCTCGTTGCTGGCGGCAGATTTCGCTCGACTCGGAGAGGCGCTCCACATTATAGAGGCTGCGGGCGTACCGATGCTCCACCTGGAGGTGATGGACGGCCATTTTGTGGAGGAAATTAGCGTCGGGCAGCCGGTCGTCCGAAGTCTGCGCAAAGCCACGAACCTGCTTCTGGACCTACACCTGCTCGTCGAACGTCCGGAACGCTACATTGCTGACTTCATCGAGGCGGGTGCGGACCATATCTCGATTCATGTGGAGGCCACGACTCGCCTGCACCGAGTTTTGGAGCAGATCCGCGCGCAGGGCGCCAAAGCAGGAGTTGCCTTGAATCCGGCGACGCCCGTCGCTACCATTGCGGAGGTGGTGGGGGAGTTCGATTTTCTCTCAGTTTTGTCCTCTGATCCGGGGTTGAGCGAGCGAACCTTCGTCCCCAGAACGGTGGAGAAAGTGCGAGCGGCGGCATTTCTGCGCGATGAGCGGCGCGCGGATTTTGCCATTCAAGTCGAAGGTGGAATCCGCCTTCAGCATCTGGAGCAACTTGCTGGGGCAGGCGCAGACATCCTGGTGGCCGGTTCAGCCATCTTCTATAGCGATGACCCAAAGGCACGGCTGGACGAAATGCTGCGCCTCGTTTCCGAATCGCGGCGGATGTACAAAGTATGAAAGGCGCGAATCAGGAGTGAAAACACTGGCCAAGCGAATCAGCAAGAGCGGATCGAAGCCTCTGCCGCTCCTTTTCTGGGTGGCTGTACTGGCTGGTGTGTTCCTGCCCGGATGTCTTTTTCATCGCCATCGGCGCACGGATTTAGCCACGGCGGTTAATGCTGGCGATCAGCCGGACAAGATCCTTTACGAAAAGGCCACCAACGAAATTACACACGGTCGTTACGACGTAGGCCGTCTCACTCTTCAAACCCTCATCAATACGTACCCGGATAGCGAGTATCTGGCAAAAGCAAAACTCGCCATCGCGGATTCCTACTATAACGAGGGAGGGGTCTCGGGCCTGACCCAGTGCGAGGCTGAATACAAAGACTTCATTACCTTCTTCCCTACGGCGCCCGAGGCGCCTCAGGCTCAGTACCGCGTGGGAATGGCGCATTTCCGCATGATGGCCAAGGCCGACCGTGACCAAGCCGAGGCTCGCCTCGCGGAAGCCGAGTTGAAGGAGTTTTTGGTGAAATACCCCGACAACCCCTTGACGGTTCGCGTCAAGGCGCGTCTTCGAGAAGCACAGGAAGTCCTGGCCCAGGGGGAGTTCGAGACCGCGAGTTTTTACCAGATGAGGGGGGCGTATCGTGCTGCACGGGGACGCTATCGGGAGATTGTCGACAAGTACCCCAACTTCAGCGGGGGGGATCAGGCGCTGTATGGATTGGCCCAAACACTGGAGCACCTGAAAACCCCCAAGGAAGCGGTTCCGTACTACTCGCGTCTGGTTCGTGATTTTCCTCTCAGCCCGCGGGCGGCAGAGGCCAAGGACCGCCTCGTGGCAATGCACGAACCGGTTCCAAAGCCCACCAAAGCGACGTTGGCCCGAGCGCAAGCGGATGCAGCCCGATTGCGCAGCCAGAGCCTGTTTGGAAAACTGACTACGGCGATGGCCAGTACGCCCGATACGAGCGCCACCTTGCGCGGCCCGGTTAGCCTGCGGGCGGCAGAGACGAGTGGTGTCGAAGTGGCAAAACGTACACCTGCGGCTCCGTCTCCCGCCAATGCTGCGATTGTTGCTGAGCCAGTAGGCGATGCTAGCTTGAATTCCGGAAAGGCGGTTGATTCCAAGCCTGCCGTCGACAACTCCAACAAAGGCGCCAGCACAAACACCCAGGGCAACACTGCAAACTCTCCAGCCAGCGAGAGCGCCTCGAAGGCTCCGGAGAGCAAGGTGAACCCTTCCAGCAATGAAAAAAGTAGCTCGACGACAGGGGAGAGCAAAGCAAACCCTGCTCCTCAAGACCAATCTGCGACAGTCACGCCTCCGAGGAAAAAGGGCCGATTCCACCTCCTGAAAAAGATTGTCATGCCCTTCTGATTTGCCTTTCTTCGGCTCTCCAGGGTGGGGCTGTGTTCGTAAAAGGTCACGCCAGTCGATTCTGTCGCGATATTTTTTTGGACCTTGTACGCCCACTGAAGACTCGCAATCCCTTGCGCGCCTTGACTTTCTCTCATTGACATGGTATTCGTTTGGCAAGCGATTTCGCGACACAAGGTTGAAGGGAGGCCGTGTGGCTCGGTTGATCCTCCTGGCAGACGATAGCCCTACCATTCAGAGGAGAGCCCAGACGATTTTGGAGGGTGAGGGCTTCGAGGTCGAAACCGTCTCCAACGGTGTCGCGGCGATCAAGAAACTGCCCAAAATGCAGCCCGTCCTCGTGCTAGCCGACGTGTCCATGCCGGGCAAAGATGGCTACGAGGTTTGTGATTATGTGAAGACCTCAGCGAATCTTCACCACGTGCCCGTGCTGCTGGTGGCCAGCGACCTGGAGCCGTACGATGAGCTGCGGGGTGAGCAGGTCGGGGCAGACGGGATTATCAAGAAACCCTTTGCCGCCCACGACTTGATCGACATGGTGGTGAAATTTGCCGCCCAGGGCGAAGCTCCAGTATCCCCATCCGCGATTCCTGAAACGCTTGTTACTTCGTCCCCTGTGACCCCGCCTGAAGTCGCCCCAATGGGTTACGGACCGGAAGGTGCCACGGGAAGACATGAACCGGATTTTTCCGCGCCTTCGGCTGGTATGGCCTTTGCGCAACCGCCTGAAATGTCGGCGACGCCGGCTGAGCCTTTGCCCGATATTTCTCTCCAGCCGTCGCTTCAGCCCCCGCTGCCAGTCTGGGCACAACCTTTACCCGAACCGCTGCTTGCGGCTCCGTTCGAGGACCTGCTGGGAGGTTCGTCGGAGCCGTTACTTGCACCGACCGAACCGTTCCCAGGCTTGGCACTCGAGGGGACGCCTGAGCCAACCCCGGTCGCTCCTGAACCAACCCCTGAGCCCATTCCTGAGGCTGCACCTGAATCGGTTTTGGTCAGTTCTGAATCAATCTTCGAGACCATTGTGGCGCCCACGCCTGAGCCGACCGTGATCGCTCCTGAGCCAACCCCAGGGTCCATTCCTGAGGCTGCGCCCGAGGCGCCTCCGGCTGTGCCTGCTGAAGGGCCTCTTCGTCCAGCCGAACCTGCCTTGGCGGAACAACAGGTGGAGCCGCTTCCTGCGCTGCGTCCGGCGCCTGAACTTGTCGAGCCGGCAGCCGACAGAACCCTAGCGTTCGGCGTAGCTGCGGAGATTACGGCCCCGATGCCGATCGATGAGCTGGCTCCCGCCCCCCCTGCGCCCGAACCGCCTCCTTTTGTCGAAGGACAACAGCCCAAACTCATGGCAGCAACCAGCTTGGATAGTTTTTTTCTCGCCGAAGCCGCGGCGGGCGAGGTTTATATCGCTCCGCCTGAAGCGGAGGCGGCGCCGTCGCCCGAAGCTGGGGTTGTACAGCCGGGCGAGGCTCCGGAGCACCCGCCCTCCGTGATCAACCCGGAGTGGGTTAACGTGGTTGTTCACAAGGTCGTTATGAAGATGGCTCCTCCCGTGCTGCCCCCGGACCTTGTTGGGGAACTCATCCGCGTACTCACCGAAGAGATCACCGCAGAACTTAATTCGGAATCGTCTCAACCTTAATTGGCAATTCGATCATTTCAGGTGAAGGTGACCTGCGCGGGCGGCGCGACCTTGCGGTGGCGCCCCCGCTACGCGCCGCCTGGCGGCAATTCGAGATGGCAGATTTGAGATTTCAGAGATACAAGGCGACAATTCGCGATGGCAGATTCCAGATTTCGGAGATATAAGCGCCTTTTCCTGAATCCTGAATCCCGAATCCTGAACCTTGTTCCTTGACATCCTGCGCGTAAATCCTCAACAATGGCGGATTCTCAAAAGCAGTCGTCAGTCATCAGTTTTCAGTGGTCAGTTAACTTCCCTTTGGGGGCTTCTTGACTGACAACTGTATACTGAGAACTGGTAACTAGGCGCCAGTTATCCGTTTTCAGTGGTCAGCCAGCTTCCCCCTGGGGGGGCTTCTTAACTGGCAACTGAATACTGAGAACTGACGACAAACACGAAAGGCGAAAGCTATGCGTTGGAGTCAAACATTCATTCCCACTTTGCGCGAGGACCCTGCCGAAGCGGAGGTTCCCAGTCATCGTTTGCTGGTTCGAGCCGGTTACGTTCGCCAAGTGGCGGCGGGAGTCTATGCCTATCTCTTCCTGGCGCAGAAATCGCTTCTCAAGATCATGCAAATCATCCGCGAGGAGATGAACGCCATTGGGGCGCAGGAGTTCTATCTGCCGGCTTTGAATCCGGCGGAGCTTTGGAAGGAGTCCGGCCGGTATGAGTCTTACGGCGAGACGTTGTTCAAGCTCATGGACCGCAACCAGCATGAAATGTGCCTGGGAGTGACGCACGAAGAGGAGATGACGAACATCGCCCGCAGCGAGCTGCGTTCGTACAAGCAACTGCCTCAGATCTGGTACCAGATCCAGGAGAAATTCCGCGACGAGCCGCGGCCGAAGTCGGGGTTGTTACGGCTGCGTGAGTTCTGGATGAAGGACTCCTATTCCTTCGACCTTGATGAGGCCGGACTGGAGATCAGCTACCAGAAGCATTACGGCGCCTACGGGCGCATTTTCGATCGCTGCGGGCTGAAGTACGTCGTTGTGGAAGCGTACTCAGGGACTATGGGGGGGACGCACTCGCATGAGTTTGCCGCGCCGACGGACGCGGGCGAGGATTCACTGGCCATTTCCGAGTGCGGCTACGCGGCCAACCTGGAGAAAGCCGAGGCCAACGCGCCTCGAGTCGAGGACCTGCCCGGCGACGCGCCTCCCGAGCCCTTTCCCACTCCCGGCCAGAAGACCATTGATGATTTGGCAAAGTTCACCGGTGAAAGCCCGGCGCGGCTGATGAAGACGCTGGTTTACGTGGTGGAAAGCAAGCCTATCCTCCTCTTGCTGCGTGGCGATCACTCGCTCAGCGAGACAAAGCTGGCCGCCGCGCTGGGCACGGATGTATTCCGGCCCGCTACGCCCGAGGAGGCATGGGCGCTGCACGGTGCGCACCTGGGCTCGCTGGGGCCGGTAGGGCTTAAGGGAGTAAGGATATTGGCGGATCGGGCGTTGGAGGGGCGAAAGAACCTCATCACGGGCGCCAACCGTGATGACACACACCTCCGCAACGTCACGCCGGGGCGTGATTTCCAGGCTGAGTATCATGATCTGCGGGTGGTGACGGCTGGCGATCTCTGCCTGCGCTGCGGCAAGCCCATTCAAATTCGCATTGCGGTGGAATTGGGACACATCTTCAAACTGGGAAGACGGTATTCCGAAGCGATGCATGCCACGGTATTGGACGAAAACGGCCAAGAGACCCCACTGGTCATGGGGTCGTATGGAATTGGCGTGGAGCGCATCTTGAGCGCCGCCGTGGAGCAGAACCACGACCAGGATGGCATGTTTCTACCGCGGCCGATTGCTCCCTTCGACGTCATCCTGACGGCGGCCAACATGGATGATGCCGGACTCCGCTCGGCGGCGGAGAAGCTTTACGAAGAAATGCTCGCCCACTCGCTGGACGTGCTGTTTGATGACCGCGCGGAAAGGCCGGGCGTCAAATTCAAAGATGCGGACCTGATTGGCGTGCCTTATCGAGTCACTTTGGGTAGGCGGAAGTTCGAGCAGGGATTGGCGGAAATCTTCCAGCGCTCGACAAAGAAAGTTCGCGATGTTAAGCTTTCAGAGGTCGTAAAGTGCCTGCAAGGGGAGTATCTTGTGTAAGGAGCAAGGGCTCCACGGAGTATCGGTATGCGACGGTCGGAAGAGGCTTCAGGACGGTTCAAGACTCTTTTGTCCTTGGCATTCCTAGCGGCCATCATCTTCCTTGCCATAAAGACCCTCCCCGTTTACGTGAACAATTTCGAGCTTCAGGACCACATCCGGCGGCTTTCCACTCAGTTGGCAGTTCGAACCAAGACCATCATGCCGGATGAGGTACGGAATGAAGTGGTCGCGTTCGCCCAGGATCACGGAGTTCCGCTTACCGCCGACAATGTCCAGGTCACTATCGGCCGTCGCGTATCGATCAATGTGGACTACACGGTGCCGGTGGACTTGATGGTTTATACCCTCAATCTTCACTTTACGCCATCGGCGGAGAATCTGTCGCTATAACCCGTGGTTCAAAATGCGCCAGCATCGCGCTCGAAACCCCGTCCATTGCGGAAGCAGGGGAAGTCACGTCTTGCCGGCGTGGCAGGCGGGAAGAGAGCTCTAATCGCTGTCTGCTTACTGGTTGTGCTCGGCTTAGCGGGCATTTTTGTTTACTACTACATCCGATTCTCCCGCCTTATTGACGCGCGTCTGAGTGGCGAAATCTTCAACAATGCTTCCCTGGTCTTCGCCGCACCCACGCTGGTTTCCGTGGGTCAGGCGGGCACGCCGGGGGAGGTCGCCGCACGTCTCCGCCGCGCCTTTTATGCCGAAGGCGGCAGGCCCTCCTCCGTCGGCGTTTATAAGCTGGCGGAAGACAGGATCGAAATCACCCCCGGCCCCATTTCTTTCTTCACTGGCGAAGTCGCCAAAGAGGGCCCGGCGATTTTGACCTTCCGGGATGGCCGCGTTTCTTCCATCACCTCGCCTGACGGCGCCACAAATTTGGAAAGTTACAATCTCGAGCCCGAGCTGATCACCACCCTGTTTGACAACACCCGCTCCAAGCGGCGCTTGGTGCGTTACCAGGACCTCCCGAAAGTGCTGGTGGATGCGGTGCTGGCAGCAGAAGATCATCGTTTTTTCTCCCATCACGGAGTGAATATTTTCCGCATCTTGGGAGCGGCTGCGGCCGACATTCGGGCGGAGGAGAAAGTGCAAGGCGGCAGTACGCTGACCATGCAGTTGGCGCGCGGTTTTTTCTCTTTGACGCCACAGCGCGTATGGCGACGAAAACTCGAGGAGGTCTTCCTGGCTCTGCTGCTGGAACAACGCTTGACCAAGGAACAGATTTTCGAGCTTTATGCGAACCAGATATATCTTGGCCAGCGAGGGAGTTTTTCCATCTATGGCTTCGGCGAGGCTGCTAACGCTTACTTCGACAAGGACGTCGCCAGCCTGACGTTACCCGAAGCGGCCTTTCTGGCGGGTGTGATTCGCGGCCCGAATCTGTATTCACCTTACCGGCGGTCGGCACGAGCCTTGGAACGGCGCAACTATGTGATCAGGCAGATGCTGGAACTTGGCATGATCAGCTCCGCGCAGGCCGAGAAAGCCTCGGGTGCGACTTTGGGGGTGATCAATCAGAATGTGGAGGGTCTCGAGGCGCCTTACTTCGTGGACATGGTGCGCGACCAGTTGCTCGCCCAGTTCTCCGAGCGGGATTTGATTTCGCAAAGCTATCGCATTTACACCACACTCAATCTCGATTTGCAAAAGGCGGCCTCCGAGGGCGCACCGCTGGGCATTGGCGAAGTGGATCAGGAGTTAAAGAGGTCAAGGCATGTCAAGTCCGGCATGACTCAGGATGCGAATCAGCCCCAATTGGCGCTCCTGGCGCTGGACGCCCACACGGGGGAGATCAAAGCTCTCGTGGGCGGGCGCGACTATGGCAACAGCCAACTTAACCATGTGCTGGCCAAGCGGCAACCGGGTTCATCTTTTAAACCCTTTGTCTATGCAGCCGCTCTGAGTTCGGGTGTGGACGGCTCGCTGCCGCGCGTCACCCCGGCAACTGTACTCAACGACGAGCCAACTACCTTCCAGTTCGGCGATCTCACTTACGAACCTGAGAACTACAAGCAGGAATACCACGGGCTCGTGACCCTGCGAGAGGCCCTCACACACTCACTGAATGTGGCGACGGTCCACCTGGCGGAAATGGTTGAGTATGACAAGGTAAGGGATCTGGCGATAGCCGCAGGAATCAACAAAGACCTGCTTGCGACACCCGCCATGGCGTTGGGGGCTTATGTGGCAACGCCGCTGGAGATTGCCGGGGCTTATACTATTTTTTCGAATGGCGGCCAATACGTCGAACCAAGGTTCATACTTGCGGTCAACGACTCTGCGGGAAAGACTCTCTGGCGGGATTCCGTAGTAACCCGGCAAGTGCTCGACCCACGCGTCTCTTATCTGATGGTGGACTTGATGGAAAGCGTGATCAACAACGGCACGGGCGCAGGCGTCCGCAGTCGAGGCTTCACCCTCCCAGCGGCGGGGAAGACAGGGACTTCGCACGACGGTTGGTTCGCGGGATTCACCTCCAACCTGCTGGCTATCGTTTGGGTGGGCTACGACGACGACCGCGAACTGAGGCTGTCAGGGTCGGCCTCCGCATTGCCCATCTGGACGGAGTTTATGAAACGCGCCGCAGAAGTTCCTGGATACGACGACCCGAAGCCTTTTACCATGCCGGAGGGCGTGGTTACCGTTCCGATGGAAACGAACTCCACCACCAGTGACGCAAGAATCGTCCGAAATGAAGTCTTCATTGCGGGGACAGAACCCCAGGCGCCGCAGGTCTCGCGGGGAATCCTGGGAAGGCTTTTTCATCCCCAGGGTCAACCCAACCTGCCTGCAGCGGCTGCTATTCCCTCAGGCGCGGCAGACGCCCCGCTGCAAGGTACAGCTAAGCCGCCGGAGGCGCCATCAACAGCGGGCAGGCACGGGATCATAAAAAGGTTCTTATCGATTTTCAAAGGCAAGAATTCGAAGCCCGCGGCGCCTCCGGAACCGCAGCAAAAGACAGCCTCTCCAGACACAGGATCTGGGTCCGGCGGCCAGTGATTGTCTCTCGCCCTTGCGAGGTTCGGATATGAGAATTGAAAACTTGGCTCAACCCGCGACGAAAATGTTCATCGCCCCTCTGCTTTTCCTTTGCCTCTGCATCCCCAGTGCGCGGACACTTCCCGCCGCTCAAGAAAGCCAGTCTGCGCCGCCTTCTGCCACGGCTGGCCAAGTGCACGAAGGCCCCGCCAAGCCCCGCGTACTCAGCTTCGATGAGCGTGCGGACATCTATATGGCTCGCAAGTCTTACGAGGATGCTGTGGATTACTATTACCGGGCTCTAAAGCAGGCCAACTTTGGAGACGCGGTTTTGTGGGACAAGCTCGGAATGGCTTACATCCACCTGCAGAATTTCCGGGCGGCTCGCAAGGCGTACAACCAGGCGATGCGGCACCAGAAGAACTACTCTGAGCCTTTGAACAACATTGGAACCACATATTTCTACGAGGGCAAGTACGCGAAGTCGGTTAAGTATTACCAGAGAGCGCTCAAGCTGAATCCCAATTCAGCCTCTTACCACTTGAATCTGGGAGTGTCTTATTTGCACATGAAGAAGTACCAGGAGTCGGTGGAGGAATACCGCGCGGCCTTAACCCTTGACCCCAACGTCTTCGGGGAACGCTCCGCCTTCGGCACGACCATACAGGTGCGTGGGGCCGATCCCGAGTACTACTTCTACCTTGCGAAGGTTTTTGCTTCTCTGGGCCGTGTGGATGAGGCGGTGCACAGCCTGCGCCGGGCTCTTGAGGACGGGTTCAAAGATCGGAAGAGAATCCTCAACGATCCCGACTTCGTGAAAATCAGTCAGGACCCTGCTTACGTCGAATTGATGAATAACCCCCCGGTCGCGATCAAGGATTGAATCCGAACCCTCGTTGGGTGATAAAAGCATGCCTCCAGCACTGCGCACGGAGTGGAGGAGATTGGTAGTGTCCCAATAAGGATGTAGGGCCGCCCCTCCCGCAAGCCGGGACGGGACGGCCAAGCTGGTCTTGTCTTGCGGGACGGGCCCTGGGTCGCATACTAGGACACCACCGAGGAGATAGCTCTGCAGCGCGCAGGGCCAAAGTCAATGCTATAATGCAGGTTCCGGATTGAGCCTTGATGGGAAAAGTGCTCCGATTACTCTTACTCTTGCTGATCCCCTGGCGAGTTGCTGGCGCCTCCGGGGTACATGCCGTCCTGGTTTTTCCCTTTGAAAACCAGAGTAGCCGAGCAGATCTGAATTGGGTCTCCGAAAGTTTTGCGGAGACCCTCTCCTCCCGACTTTCCGGGCCCGGCTTTTACGTCTTGGAGCGCGAGGAGCGCAATGCCGCCTGTGACCAGTTGGGCATTCCTGCCGATATCCCTCTGACTGTTGCCAGTGAATACAAGGCAGCTCAAACCCTGGGTGTAGATTGGGCTGTTTTGGGGAAATTCAATGTGGAGGGAGACCGCCTCAGCGCCAGTGCCCGGTTGCTTGACCTCCGCCAGTTAAAGCTTTCCCCCGCTATCGAGGTGAGCGGTGAACTGGCCGAACTGGTGGACCTTCAGACACGATTAGTATGGCGGCTGATGGCCTCTTACGATCCCAGTTTTACGGTGGGCACTGAAGAGGATTTTGACCGCAAGTTTCCGGAAGTGCGGCTGGATGCATTCGAGAACTACATCCGGGGCATCCTGGCCACGGACGACCCCGCCCGTATTCACTTCTTCCTGGAGTCTGACCGGTTAGCTCCCGCTGATCACCGGGCGGCATTTGCCCTTGGCCAGCTCTATTTTGCTCAGAAAGATTATGCCAACTCGGCGAAGTGGGTCAGGAAACTGGGCGCCGACGATCCTCATTACCTGGAATCGCTTTTCCTCTTCGGGGTGGATGAATATTTCCTCGGCCATTACCCATCGGCTGAGAGGGCTTTTCAAATGATCGGCAAGGAAATCCCGCTGGACGAGGTAGCAAATAATGCGGGTGTGCTGGCGGCCCTGGGTGGGCGGTATGCAGAAGCCCTGGATGATTTCGAGCGGGCCTTGAAGAGTGATCCGACCGACGGCGATTTTTCTTTTAACCGCGGCGTAACCCTCTGGAACCTCCACCGATACGACGAGGCGGCAAAATCGCTTGAAGAGGCGATCCGGCTGAATGACAACGATTCTGAGGCCCACACCCTTCTGGCCGTGGTGCTGGGGAAGCTGGGCGATGCGGCGGGGGAACGGACTCAGCTCGAGTGGCTGGGCCAGAACGAAGTGGGATCGGAAGCCGGCCTATCACGGGATGTCTTGCCGCAGCCGCGCCTCAAGAAAAACTTCGACGAACGCGCCTTTCGCTTGCTTTCTCTGACCGTGCACAACGCGCTCGAAGAGCGGCTCGCAAGTCTGCCCGCTGACGAACACGCTGCGGTTCACAAGTCTCGGGGCGCGAGGTTCGCGAGCGAGGGGCGGTTGTCCGAAGCGGAGCGCGAACTGGAGGAAGCGACGTCCCTGGTGCCTGGCGACAGGGATGCGCGCATGAGCTTGGCGCAAGTTCTCGAAGCGGAGGGCAAGCACCAGGAGGCGG